>Ga0209067_10000021_pt1 | contig 116221 bp, 92 predicted proteins | sample ColStrG_CSR_2013_FD_187199 | JGI IMG/M metagenome (GOLD analysis project Ga0209067, IMG submission 187199) | Freshwater sediment microbial communities in response to fracking from Pennsylvania, USA - Cold Stream Run_MetaG_CSR_2013 (SPAdes)... | ecosystem: Environmental > Aquatic > Freshwater >...
GGTTAATATTTATCTACCAGAATGCTTAAAATTGTTAATCTGACGTCTCATAAAGATTTGTTTTAAATAAGCTGTAAGAATTGCTTTTTCATGTAAAAAAACCGCGTTCTTCTATATCTTTTAATTCTAATTTCCCAAAAAAAAAGATTTTTGAAGGTTTTCAATTCCCCACAAACGCCAATCTGGAAATATATTCCATGGTGCCTTCGGTGAAATCCTTTTTGGCCCAGGAGGCGTCGTGGGCGAGGGTGAAGGTATCGGAAGCTTTGCCTCCATTGGCTTGTCGTCTATTCCAGGAGAATCGGGCTCTATATTGTTCATATAGTCGCATGAATTCGGCTACATAGGTTTTTCCTAGTCTGGGGCAATTGGTGATTTCTAATAAGTTTTCATCATTATGCCAGGTGGAGTTTCCACTAAGGTTGGCCGATCCTACAAAAATGGTGGGATGGTCGGTTTCTCCGTCTACAATGACAATTTTTTGGTGGACATAGACATTGGGGATGCCGGAGGATTTTTTTCCCTCTTTTGGTTTTGGCTTTGGTTTGGTGGGGTCTTGTAAAACATTGCTTTCCTGCCAGAACCCTGTTGGGGTTTGATTTTGTCCAAAGCTATCATGCCCTACCACCATATTATCCTGCTTTGATTTTTCATAGAGCCAGGTGGCCGCAACGGTAGAAGCATTTTCTGTTTTCTGGTCTTTTTGTGCGGGATCTGTTTGGCTTATTTGGTTTACCAGGCCCCGCATAAGTTTTCCATTATCGGCTACCGAAGTACAGGCATCTAATAGTTCCTTATCGGTTGCGGAGAACAGGCTGAAGAATACAGAACTGGTGGCATTTTTTACGGCATTGACCACCTCATCGATGGAATTTCTGGATCCAGGGGTTCCTTTTTTGGGATTGCCTGCAGGCGCTTCCGGGGCGAAGAATACCCGGATATCGGCATCACCAACTTGAACAATGGGGGACCATTCGGCATGGATGGCGGTTTCACTTACCGTAGGATCATCTCGTAATAGGATTTGCCTGTCCAGATAGTATCCCGCCAGTTTGGGTGATTCAAAGGTATGGATCACATTGGCCTGCTGGGTAAGCCCATCAGTGGTAAAGTTTGCGGTTCCCGTTAAAACAGCTATTGCCTGGTTTTCTTCATCTCCTTTTGTTCTAACCATAAACTTATCATGCATAATGCTGGTTTTGGTCCTTTCGTAAAAGGTGATATTTTTTTTCTTTTGAAGGGCAGCCAGGGTGGGCTGGTTAGCATTATCCCCAGGACTTTTTCCACTGGCCGAAGGGGCCTTATAAAAATAGATAAAGGAAGCAGGATCATCGAAATCCTGAAATTCCGGTATCACCCATTCATTATCGGTTAAATGGTAGGCAGCACCGGCTAATTGAAAACCCTTCGATTCCTTAATAAAGTTTTGAACGGCTTCGTTCATTCCATTGGATAACCAGGCCAGGGCTTCATCATATTGTTCCTTGGTGGTAATATGTCCGAATTCTCTGGCAAAGGCCTGAGAACTTACAACGGCCCTATTAAAATAGGTTCCAATTCGTTGCTCTTCAATTTGAGGAATTTTGCAATCTATGGTGGCCATAGCCTCGTTTACCAGAACCAGGTTTTCGGGGGTGCCTTTTACCGGGTAAACCTCGTAGGTAAAGGTGGTACCCCGGTCCTCGGTATTGATCTTCGCATCCCACCATTGAAAATGCTGAATGGGGTTGGTATTGCTAGGCATATCGGCTCCATTTGGATTTGGACCATTAAAACCCAATCGATTGGGCAACCAATCCGAGTCATTGGGTTTTGCTCCTAGTTTAGGTCTGAATCCGGGGGTTCTTTTGATGGCAAATCCGAGAAAATCGTTTTGATTTATTCCATCTTCCCAGTTTAAGGCTAATAGCACTAAGGTTGGGGATAAAAAGGGTTTTACAGTAGCCTGATTCATGATTGGATATTTTAGTGGATTTTAAATAATGGGTGCTTTTGGAAGAGGGTTGTTTGGGCCTTATTCGCTCCATATTAATTTATTAAGTTAACTCTTGCAGGAATTTTTAGCTAGGGTAATAACACCTTTTTTCCTGGTTTTTACACGGAATTCTTTTGCCCAGATTTTCTATTAAATATTTCCAAACCCCTAGATTTGGGGCCATGAAGAACTTCCTGTATTATACCTTCCTCATTCTAGCCTTGGCAGGGATTTATTTTTATAATAATCCTATCGTCGATTTTAAAGCAGATAAGGCAGAGGGGATTCATTTCCAACGGGGGGATTGGAACCAGGCCCTGTCTTTGGCCCGAAAAGAAAACAAACTGATATTTTTAGATATCTATGCTACCTGGTGTGGGCCCTGTAAAAAGTTGAAATCCCATTCTTTTTCCAACAACCGGGTGGGTAGCTTTTTTAATACCCATTTTATTAATGTTTCTATGGATGGGGAGAAAGGGGAGGGGGCAATGCTTTCTGCACAATATAATCTTAACTCCTATCCTTCCCTGTATTTTATAGATGGAACAGGGAAGGTGGTTTCCTATTCAGGAGGCTATCAGAGTTCGGATGAATTATTGGATTTGGGGAAATCCATTTCCGCGGTTCATTAATTCCTCTTTATTTCCTTTATGCGGTTAATTGGAAATCATGGTATGGTCCTTTAATTGAACCGTGACGGCATCGCTATCGGTTTTTTGATCGGGATTATCGTCATGGTACTCAATTCTCAGGGTATCCTTGTCTACGATAATGCGTAAATACCCATAGTTCTTATCATCATAATTTTCGAAGATAATCTCATTACTCACCTTTTTCGGGGTTCGGATAGGGGCATTGTTTTTCTGGGTAAGCCGGGAAACATTATGGCCGGAATTTCCACAAACAATATAAGGCACATCAAATTTTCCAACGGTTCGGGTAAAGCGCTGGTAATTATGGGCATGGCCGGAAAGGAAGGCATGGGGCCAGGATCCCGCATTTTTGCAACATGTATCCAAATCGTTTAATAATTCGGGGCTTGGATTATGGGCCGAGCCTCCTGTATAGGGAGGATGGTGAACCGCTACCAAAACGGCTTTTCCACTATCTTTTACCCGTTTTAATTGGTCTGTTAGAAAGGTTAATTGGTCGTCGTTTAATTTATCGTATTTACCCCCCTGGCTGGAGATAATACCCGGATCTTCCAGGACATTACTATAAAGCCCTATAATGGTGACAAAAGGAGCATCCAAAGCGAAATAGACTCCCGGCTGGGTTACTGTTGTTCTACGTAAGCCCATACTATCCTGGGATAATTCCGGGCTATCGGTGACAAAATTTCGTAGGAAGGCCTCTAAACTGGTTTCATTATCCCCTTTATAAACCAATCCATCATGATTGCCCGGTATGGCCAGAATGGGTGCCGGATAATCCCGGAAAGGATCGTAGAACTGGTCATAATAATACCGTCCTTCTCCGAAACTATATACCACATCCCCCAGGTGGAAACAAAAAGAGGGTTCGTTTCCATGATCATCCCCCCCAAAATCGTTGACCATTTTGTCAATCACTTCGGCCTCGGTTTTGGGTCCTTTGGTAGAGCCTGTATCGCCTACCGCATGGAAAATGATTTTCCCGCTTTTAGTAATATCATTCACCATGCTTTTCCCTTCCGATCCCAAAACTTCTTCGAGGGTTAAGACTAAGTTATCGGGGGTTCTTGGCTTCGGCACCTCCTGCAATAAATTTTTAACTACCTGATCGTAGAGTTTAGTATCGGATGGATGCTTGATCTTGAATTGTACGGGGTCGCCGGTATGTTGCAATTCTGCAAAGGCGGGTTCCAGATTCTCCGCATGTGCGGTAGTATCGGTCTTTTTGGTTTGTTTCTTGGCCATGGTAGTAGGATCTAGGTAAAAATGTATATCCCTTTACTTTTACTGTTGATTTTTTAGGGGGGATTAATAAATTTACGAAAAAGGAATGCCTTGTTTCTTAGGTTATTACACCCGATTTATGGGTGATAAACACCGTTTTTTAGTCCTTTGGTATAGGGTACTAAAGAATTTACCTTTTTCGGTATTGATAGGGCTGTATGCCTTTTTTCTTTTTAAAAACACGGTTGAAATAGGTTTGGGACTCAAATCCGGTTTCATAGAAAATACGATCAATAGGGGTATCGGTCTCGATTAAGAGTTCACAGGCTCGTGCAATCCGAACATCATTCACATAATCCGAGAAGGTTTTTCCACTTGCCCGCTTAAAAAACTTACAAAAGGCACTTTCGGATAAATGAACCAAATTTGCTGCATCCTTTAGGGTTATTTGCCCTTGGAATTGATCCTGGACATATTTAAATACCTTATTGATTCTTTGCTGGTTTTCCTTCCCTTTAAAAAGCTTAAACTGTTCGGAAGAAAGGCTTTGGGCATTTTCCTTAGAGAGTTCTTTCAGGATTTTCAATAGGGATATAAACGCATCTTCTCCCGGAATTTCGGGCATCTTTAGAATTTGGCAGATGGTTTCGGAGTCTTTTGGTTGGAAGAATAAACCCCGGTTCGATTTACCCAGGATTTGGTTTAGAAATTGTAGTTCCGGATAATGCCATATGGGCTTAAAAAGCTCCTCGCGAAATTGGATGACAATGGCTCGTTGATTTTCCAGAGGGTCCTTTTGTCCCAGCTCTTCCTTTTTGTTCATTTCCTCTTTTTGTCCAGCCCAGGTATGGGGTAAATAAGGGCCCAAAAGCACCAGATCTCCTTCTTCGAAGCTTTCGTACCGATCGCCCACCAGTCTTTTCCCCTTTCCTTTTACGATATAGGTCAGTTCATATTCCGGATGGTAATGCCATTGGAACTCAAAATAGGGAACCTGGACCATATATCGCAGGAAGGATTCCTTGTCTTCTCCGATTTGGAGGCGTTCGAGTTTGGCTTTCATGAACCAGATTCTTTATTTCTTGATGAATTCCTGGAAATATATTCAATATAGTGTTGTTTTTTGGTAATCCTGTACTACGGATCTGGTGTATGGGCAATTAATTTTGGTAAAAAGCTTATGAAAATTCCGGTTTCCATACAAAAGTTTCTGAACGAGCCGTATAGCCTGGGAAAAGAGGCGATAGAATTTTATCAGGAGAATCGGTATATCAAGCTAAAGGAAGTATTTGATTCGGAAACCCTGGAATACTTTAATGCGGTCATTTCCGAACGGGTTCAAATCATGAATACCCAATCCACCCCTTTAGCACTTAGAAATACCTATGGAAAAGCCTTTTTGCAATTATTTAATTTATGGCGGGAAGATGCCCGGATCCAGTCCCTTATATTCAGCGCCCGCCTGGGGAAAATAGCCACGGAGCTGATGGGAACTACCGGGGTTCGCTTATACCATGATCAGGCTTTGTTTAAGGAGGCCGGGGGAGGTATCACTCCCTGGCATGCCGACCAATATTATTGGCCCCTGCAAACCGATAAAACCATAACCGCCTGGATTCCTTTGCAGGCAACCCCTTTGGAAATGGGCCCCCTGGAATTTAGTGCGGGAAGCCATCAAATTATAAGCGGAAGGGATTTGGAAATAGGTGATGAAAGCGAGGCATTGATTCAGGAGAAATTGAGGCTAACCCATTTTACCCATGTGGTGGAACCCTTCGAATTAGGAGAAATAAGTTTTCATTCAGGATGGGTATTTCATCGGGCCGGTGCCAATAAAACCCCGGATATGCGAAAGGTAATGACCCTAATTTATATGGATAAGGAAATGAGGCTTAAAGCTCCGGAGAATGAAAACCAGGTACGGGATTGGCATACCTGGTGTCCGAATGCCAGGGTAAACGAGAGGATTGATTCCCCTTTGAACCCGGTTTTATACTCCGTTCATCCGTAAAATCGTACTCAACTGGAATCCTGTTTTGATTCTTGGTTTTCGATTCTTTATCGGTAAAATACTAATACATGCCTACCCGGACTGGTGAATTATATAATGAACCCATGAAACTGGATTTTTGTTGCCCTTTTTGGGGTTCGGAGCCTATGTCCTTTCCTGCCTTTCTTTCCAGGGCCCTGGAGTCCGGTTATAGGGGCATAGAGATTAAATTGCCTTCGGAGCCGAATTTCCTTTCCGACTTTCAGCAAAGTCTGGATAGGCATAGGGAAATCGATCCTGATTTTCCTTTAGTTCTACAATGCATTATCGATCCGGGCTCCTCGAATCTGGATTTCTATATCTTGGAGATAAAAAATAAGCTCCTGGAGCTTTCTTCCTATGCACCGCTATTTATTAATTCCCATACGGGTAAAGATTATTATTCCTTCGACCAAAATTGCCGGATACTGGATGCCATGCAAAACCTGGCCTCCCAGAAGGGAATTCGAATTCTCCATGAAACCCATCGGGGCCGGTTCTCCTTTCATGCCCCTAGCCTGGTTCCCTACCTGGAACGATTTCCGGAATTGGAACTGGCAGGAGATTTCTCCCATTTTTGCACCGTCTCGGAAAGTATGCTGGAAGGGCAGGAGGAAAACCTTCGGAAAATCATACCCAATGTTTCCCATATTCATGCCCGTATCGGTTTTGAGCAGGGCCCCCAGGTGAACGACCCCCAGGCACCGGAATGGGAAACCCATAGCCAACTATTCCTGGGCTGGTGGAAATCCATTCTTCTGGATAAAAAGGAAAGGAAATGGGACAGGTTCACCATAAGCCCAGAATTTGGACCGAAGCCCTATATGCCGCTAATGCCTTATTCCCTGGAGCCCCTCAGTGATCAATGGGAGAATAATAGGATCATGAAAGAAATTATTATGAAATCGTTCCATACCTTGTTATCATGAAAAACCGTATTGCGACTATTTGGGTAAAATTCTTATCGATTCGGGTTTTAGTCCTCCCCATGGGTTTCCTGTTTGCTATGCTATGGGCCTATGGCCTTTCGGCACAAAATATTCCCATTCCTGCATGTGGAACCATTAAGCGAATGGAAAACTTCCCTTCCAAATATATACAGGCTCGAAATGTGGATATATGGCTGCCCCAGGGTTATTCCAGTTCCCGGAAATATGCCGTACTCTATATGCACGATGGGCAGATGTTATTTGATAGCACCCATACCTGGAATCACCAGGAATGGGGGGTGGATGAGACCCTTTGTTCTTTACTTTCTTCCCATACTTTAAAAGATTGTATTGTCGTGGGCATATGGAATTCTAATCAAAGGCATTCGGAGTATTTTCCCCAGAAGCCTTTTTCTTCCCTGAATGCTGACGAACAGAAAAAAATACTGGACATCGGAAAAGCCCAGTCCAGTCCCCTATTGGGAGCAGGGCCTGTTTCGGACAATTATCTGAAATTCCTGGTCCAGGAACTAAAGCCCTATATCGATGCCCATTATGCTTCCCGGCCTGAAAGGAACCATACCTTTGTAGCCGGATCCAGTATGGGGGGATTAATTTCCCTATATGCCATATGTGAGTATCCGGAGGTTTTTGGGGGTGCGGCCTGCATGTCCACCCATTGGCCCGGTACCTTTACGACAAAGGATAATCCCATCCCGGGAAGCTTTTTACAATACCTGAAGGATAAAGCTCCTTCCCCCAAAAATCATAAACTTTATTTCGACAGGGGTACCAAAACCCTCGACTCGTTATATGGCCCTTTTCAGGTAAAGGCCGATAGTATATTGCGAAAGGCAGGCTATACTGCTTCCAATTTTTTATCGAAAGAATTTATCGGGGACGATCATTCCGAACGGTCCTGGAGTAGGCGGCTTCGCGATCCTCTTATTTTCCTCTTAAAATAAGGGGACCGGGAGAGGGGTTGAAGGGGGCCTGGAAAGGGATGGTTCACCAGATCGGGCATGGGCCTTTGCCGGAGTAGCCTCTTTTGCATCATTTGTTGATTAGTACCAAATTTAAGTCCGAATGTACCAATGGATGAAAAGCCTACTTGCATTTTCTTTCCTAGATTCGAACCGGCATTGGAAGGGCTTTGTATAGGCTCTATTTAGGATGATAAAATGCCAAATCTTCCTTATTATTTCGATTTTAAAATGAACATAAAAAACATTATTCAGTCCTATTCCTGGGGTATATTTTTCGTGGTTTTTCTTTGTTTAAGCTCCTTTACCTTTTGGTCCTGCACCAAAAATGATTCCAGTACGGGCTCTGGGATGACCCAACCGGTAGTGCCTCCGGTAGTGCCGATTACCCCTACCACCACCCGGGTTTTTGCCAAAGGGGCTGATATAGGCTGGTTATCCCAAATGGAGGCTTCGGGGTATAAATTCTATGATTCTACCGGAAAGGCCATGTATTGCATAGCCCTTTTAAAAAGTTTGGGGGTGAATGCCATTCGGTTGCGGGTTTGGGTGAACCCCACGGCGGGCTATTGCAATAAGGCCGATGTCCTTGCACAGGCCCTGCGGGTAAAAGCAGCCGGATTGAACTTGATGATCGATTTTCATTATTCGGATTCTTGGGCCGATCCCGGAAAACAAAATATTCCCGCTGCCTGGGCAGGTCTATCCCTGTCCGGTATGGAAACAGCGGTGTATAACCATACTTTCGATGTTTTAAGTACCCTGGAATCGAACGGGGTAAAACCCACCTGGGTGCAAACCGGGAATGAAATCAATAATGGATTATTATGGCCCTTGGGAGAAATAACCGGTGCCGGGGCAGGAGGAGCGGCCAATTATGCAGCCCTGATTAATAGTGCCTATACAGCAGTAAAGGCGGTCGATACCTCTATTCATACCATTTTACATATTTCGAATGGGTTTGATAATGGTTTATTCCGGTTTAATCTCGATTCGTTGAAAAATCATGGGGGTAATTGGGATATCACCGGAATGTCCTCCTATCCATCGGTTTCGGGATGGGCAACAAATAATACCCAGGTACTGGCCAATATGCAGGATATGATATCCCGGTATGGAAAGCCCGTGATGGTATGCGAAACCGGTATGGATGTCGCCGCGGCAAGCACCTGCCAGCAAATGCTTTCGGATATCATGACCAAAACAGCTTCTTTAGGAAATAATGGATTAGGCGTATTTTATTGGGAGCCCGAAGCCTATGGGGGATGGCAGGGTTATTCCCTGGTGGCCTTTGATCCTACGGGGAAACCCACCGTGGCCATGCGGGCCTTTGGTGCTACTTACAAATAAGAATTTCCGGCCTTTTATTTAATCCCCTTTTTAATTTCCTGAAGGAATTGAGAAGGGGTTTTTCCATATTCTTTTTTAAATACCCGGCTAAAATACGAGGGGTCGACAAAACCCAGGCGCTGGGTCACTTCCGATAATAGCACATCCTCATGGGTCATCATCTGGACGGCCTTCTTTAATCGATAGGTCCGGACAAATTCGGCAATGGACTGTCCCGTAATACTCTTTATTTTTTGATAGAGTTTGGTCTTACTCATATAGATTTCCCGGCATAGATAATCCACATCTAATTCCGGGTTCACGAGCTGGGAATCGATAATTTGCATAAGCCTGTCCATGAATTCCTTATCCTTGGCCGAATGAACCAGGCCCCTGGCCTCAACAAAGGAATCCTTGACATAATGGTCCCGTAGCTTCTCTTGTTTCTCAAATATATTTTTAATGGTTAATTGTAATAATCCCAGGTTAATCGGTTTGGATAAATAAATATCCGCCCCTGATTTAGCACCTTCCATTTGGGATTCTACGGAATCTTTTGCGGTTAATAGAATAAAGGGAATATGGCTTATTTCTACCTGTTCCCGAACGGCCTGGCAAAAATCGATTCCATTCATGCCCGGCATCATAATATCGGAAATAATAAGGTCGACGGTATCCGATTGAAGGAACTCCAGGGCCGAAATCCCATTTTCAGCTTCCTGCACGGTGTACCGGGTTTCCAGCTCCTCTTTCAGGAAATTTCGCAATTCCTGGTTATCATCGACCAATAAAATATGGGCCTTATTCTGGGATTCTTCCTTTTGGTCGGCCATGGGGATAAGGGATTCCCGGGAAACCTGGAATTCCGATTCCAGTCGGATGCCGGGTTCCTGGGTTCCGATAATAGTCTTTTCCTCCTGGGAATAATTTTCCTCCCCATAGGGTAGGGCGATAATGATTTCAGTACCCAGGTTTCGTTCACTGAATACAAAAATATCTCCTTTATGTAATAAGGTCAGGCTTTTTACAAAGGCCAGACCTACCCCCGAACCCAGATGGCTGGAAGAAATCCGGTAATACCGTTCGAATAAAAAAGGCAGGGACTCCCGGGTAATGCCAATTCCATTGTCCTTGACGAGGATATAGAAATAGTTTTTGAATCGCTTTGGGTTTTTTATGGAAAGTTCATTGGAATAGGCTGGGACATAGGCATCCAGGTCTTTTCGTAATGCTACCTCAATACGCCCCTGGTCATTGGTATACTTAAAGGCATTATTGACCAAGTTTAAGACAATCTTTTCTACCAGGGAATGATCGAACCAGGTTTGCTCAAATTTTTCGGGGTTTTGGTAATGAAACTGGATGGATTTTAGGGTGGATAAATCTTTGAATTCTTCAATAATCTCCTCGAGGAAAAGGATAAGGTTTTCTTTTTGCACCCTAAGTTTGAGAGCTCCGGTCTCTACTTTCCTAAAATCCATAAGCTCGTTAATCAAGCTCATAAGCCTATGGGCGTTCCGGGAAATGGTATGGTAATAATGGCTAATTTTCTCCGCCGAGGTTTCGTAATTGATTTTCTCCAGGGGGCCCAATATCAAGCTTAAGGGGGTGCGAAATTCATGGGAAATATTGGTAAAAAATTGGAGTTGCACTTGTTGCAATTCCTGGTTTTTCTTTTCCTCCAGAATTCTTAGCTCGAAAGCCCGCCGGAAATAGAGAATAGTATAGGCCGCCAGGAAAAGAATTCCCAAGGCCAGGATCTTGAACCATCCGCTTAGATAAAAAGGAGGAGAAATGATGATTTTTACTTCGGTGGGCTTTTCATTCCAAAGTCCATCATTATTGGAGGCTTTTACCTGGAAGGTATAGTCCCCCGGACTGATATTGGTATAGGTGGCCTTATGTTCCGATCCCCCCTGTACCCAGTTTTTGTCAAAGTTCTCCAGCCTATACGCATATTGATTATTTTCCGGAACCACATAGTTCAGGGCTGCAAAAACAAAGGAAAAGGTGGACTGTGAATAATCCAAATGGATTTCCCGGGTAAAAGAAATATCCTGGCTTAGGGGGGAGTTTTTTTCCTGGGGTTGGACCGATTTGTTCAGGATTTGGAAATCGGTTAAATACACCGGAGGGGGAATAGGGTTGGTTTTCAAATCTCCGGGATAAAATACATTGAATCCATTCACCCCGCCAAAGAATAATTCCCCGTTTTTGGCTTTCAAACAGGAATTGACTTCGAATTCAAGACCCTGGAGTCCATCGCCCATATTGTATTTCTTATACGCATAGGTATCGGGGTTAAACTTAATAATCCCATTCGAAGTAGACATCCAGAGATTCTTTTGGTCATCTTCCAATATCCCCTTTATATATTCCCGGTCCAGCCCCGCTACCTGGGTGTACAAGCGGAACTGATCCTTGGTAGGATCAAAAAGGTAAAGGCCTTTTCTTCCCACCCAAAACCGGTTTTTGCTATCGGTATAGGAAAAAGCAATATCGGTACTGGGTTCCCCCGATGGCTCCCTGAAATGGGTGATTTTCCCACTTCCATAAGCATATCGGTTAATGCCACTATCCAGGGTCAGAATCCAGAGGTTCTGGGCATGATCCTCCTGGATATCAATGATATTATTTCCCCAGATATGGTCCGACCCCTTGTAATTTCCATAAAACCGGCCAAAGGAATCTTTATCCGGGTGAAAAATATTAAGTCCGCCCTGGTCAGTGGCCACCCAGATTCTATGCTGGGAATCCTGGAACACCTTTCGCACAAAATTGGAATTGATGGAAAGGGGGTTCCTGGGGTCTTGTTTATAATGGTGGAAAGCTTGGGTATTGGGGTTAAATAGATCCAGACCCCCGCCCCAGGTAGATATCCAAATATTTCCTGACGGGTCCGGGTTCAGGCTCAAAATAGCGGTAGAACATAAGGAGTTCTCCTGATGAGGATCGTGCCGGAAATGACGGAAGGTTCCCGATGTTTCGTCAAATAAATCCAGTCCGCCCCCATCTACCCCAACCCATATTCTTCCTAACTTATCCTGGGCAAAAGCCCGGATATCATCATAGCTAAGACTATTCGGCGAGGCCGTTTGTTTAAAGAGTTTGAACCGACCCAGTTCCGGGGTATATAGATTCAGGCCTCCCCGGAGGGTGCCAATCCAAATATTATGCTGCCTATCCTCGTAAATACATTGAACACTTTTTTGCGATAAGCTAAAGGGGTTATCGGGTTCATGATGGTAATGATAAAAGTTTTGGTTTTTAGGATTCCAAATATTGAGTCCGGCATTCACCCCACCCACCCAGAGCTTCCCGGTATGATCCAGGCAAATATCCCGAAGAATATCGGATCCCAGGCTATTCGCCTCCTCTTTATGATGGAAAGATTGGGAACTTCGGGTTTCCGGGTTAAATTTCCATAAACCCTGATCCTTTACCAGGATCCATAAATTTCCCCCGGTATCGGATTTAATTTTCAGGATTTCTTTTCCCAATTTCTCCGGATCGGGCATTGGGGTAAGAGAAATTGGGGTAAAGGAATTTTGCTTCCTATTGAATAGGGCAAGTCCCCCATGGGTTCCTATCCATAATCGACCTTTCTTATCTTCCGTAAGGGTATTTACCGTAGGATGACCCGGGCTACCGTTTTCGTCCGGAACCAGGATATGGGAAAATCGATTGGCCACCGGATCCCAGCGGTTTAATCCCCCTCCCTCGGTGCCTACCCATAAAACCCCTTCATGGTCCTGGAATATAGCCTGAATGGTATTCTGGCTTATGGACCCAGGATCTTTTGAATGTAAATAATGGCTGAAGGTATGGGTAAGGGGGTTAAACCTATTTAATCCCTTTCGGGTGCCTATCCATAATTGATGGGCCCGGTCTTCGTAAAGGCATTGAATGGTATTATCGCTCAGGCTGGTGGAATCATTTCCCTGGTGGACATATTGGATAAAGGTATTCCCATCGTAGCGGTTCAGCCCATCCAGGGTGCCTACCCAAAGAAAACCCCTATAATCCTGTAAAATGCATTGAACCGAGGAATTGGAAAGCCCTTGCTGGTCGGTAATATTTTTGAATTTTAAATCCGGAGATTGTCCTTGGGCAACCAGGTAAAAAAGGGATAAAAAACAGAATACTCGAATCGTCCTCAGCATTATCCCAGGATTAAAACAGTAGAAAAAGGTTTATCGCTTTCCATTCTACCAGGTATGGAAATTACCAAAATTTCTATAGGAATTCTTTTTCCCACGATAGTAAAAATGGAATTTGATATTATAAACCCTGTACGGGCAATTAGGTTCAAATCTTCCAGTTTTTTGTTCAATAATCCCAATGGCCTATTTAAATTAACCATTTATTTGTTCTTTGCAGAGGGATGGTATTTTGGATAATAGGTAAACCCATTAATTAAATCGAATTGAATAGACATTTCCTTTTTCAAAGCCGGGTGGAATTTTTTTGCCTGGTAATTTTTATACTCTTTGGCTTTTCCAGCAAGAGCCAGGGTATAAGGCCCGGGGCCGCTTATCGGGAACTTATTTTAACCCCCTATAATACCACCCTCGTCGCCAATAGAAAGGACCAGGCCAGGATAAAATTACGGGTGATCCATGCTGATGGGATCTCCGATTCGTCTTATCAGGGAATGATTCGTTTAGCGGTTCTGGGCGATGGGGTTTTTGTGAAAAGGAATGTCGGGACCTTGGCATCCGATTCTCTGGGAAAGCAGGTGAATTTACAAATGGTTCGGGGAGAGGCCGAAATTATCCTGCGTTCCGGAAAATCCATAGGGACCTTATACCTAAAAGCTGAAGGGGATAGTTTACAAAAGGCTGAATCGGAAATCCATACCATCCATCCGGGCAGGGCCCATGCCCTGGTAGTTAAGAAAGATTGGTTTAGGCCTTTGCCCATACACCAAAAAATATTGGGCGCCGATATCTCTTTTCTCCCGGAATTGGAAGCCCGGGGCCTACAATTTTATAATGAGCAAGGGGAGGTGGAAGACGCTATTCAAATCCTGAAAGAACATGGTTTTAATTATATCCGGTTACGGATCTTTGTGCATCCGGATAGGAAGGAGGGAGGATACTCGCCCGGTTTAGGTTTTTGTGATCTGGCCCATACCCTGGTTATGGCCAAAAGAATAAAACAGGCCGGTATGGGATTTCTTTTGGATTTTCATTATTCGGACACCTGGGCCGATCCGCAGAAACAATTTACCCCGAAAGCCTGGTCGAATCTGGATTATAAAGGCCTGGAAGATTCCACCTATGCCTATACCCTAGGGGTTATGAAGGCCTTGAAAAATCAGGGTACAGATCCCGATATGGTGCAAATAGGCAATGAAATTAACCATGGTTTATTATGGCCAAAGGGGGCTATCAATAATCTGGACAGCCTGGCAGGATTGGTTTATGCGGGAATGCGTGGGGTAAAAATGGTAAATTCCAAAACCCCTATCATGCTGCATATTGCCCTGGGTGGACAAAATGAAGAATCTCGTTTCTTCCTGGACCAAATGCTGGCCAGAAAGGTTCCCTTCGATATTATTGGTTTATCGTATTATCCCCGTTGGCATGGAAGTCTGGAGGATCTGGAATCCAATATCCGGGATCTGGGCCAACGGTACGGAAAATATATGATGGTGGCGGAGTATTCCCAATTAAAAAAACAGGTCAATAAAATAGCCCTTGGCAATAGCAATCCAAAGGTTATAGGAAGCTTTATTTGGGAACCCCTAAATACCTGGGAATCCGTTTTTGATAGAAAGGGGAGACCTAAATCTGAATTGGCTTTATATCCCCCTATAGCAAAGAAGTATAGCGTAAAAGCTTTTTAAGCCCTGTTCATGAAATTTGTGTATACCCTTTTTTTAAGTCTTCTCCTGGGCTGTTCCCAAGCCCAGGTTCTTCCCGGAACCCGGTTGAATTTTAATGCCGGATGGGAATTCATAAAGGATGTGGAAAAGGCCCCGGAAATTTCGAATCTCATGGATCCCCATTGGAAAAAGGGGGAATGGGAAAAGGTGGATTTACCCCATTCCGCTCATTTGGAACCGGTCAATAAAATAAAGGAGCAATGGCAGGGGACCGCCTATTATAGAAAGTATTTTTCGGTTCCAGAGGCCTATAGGGGGAAATCCATAAGCTTGAAATTCGAAGGGGCCATGAACCATGCCCGGATATTTTTCAATGGGAAATTGGTGAAAGAACATTGGGGCGGATACCTGCCTTTTGAAGTGGATATTAGTTCTCACCTGGTATATGGGAAGGTTAATGGGGTAGGAGTGGAATTAATCAATACCGATAACCCCCAAATTCCACCCGGAAAACCGATTAAAGACTTGGATTTTAATTTCTACGGAGGCCTATACCGTTCGGTTTTTCTTCTGGTTCAGAATCCTCTTCATTTTACCGATGCGGTAGAAGCCCATCAGGAAGCGGGGGGAGGGATTCAGGTCCATTCCGAGTCGGTAAGCAGGGAAAAAGGGGTATTAATTATTAAATCCGAGGTGGTGAATGGATTAAAAAGAGAAGATTTTTCTCAAATTACCTATAGCCTTTTCGATGCCAAAGGAATAAAAGTGTATGCTTTTTCCTCCATAGGGAAGCCTATGGGACCAGGCCAATCCCTGGAATTCAAGGATTCCCTTTCTTTGGTTCATCCTCATTTATGGAATCCATCAGATCCGTATCTCTATACCCTAAAGGTGGAATTAAGAAATAAAAATGGTTTAGTGGAGGTAGAAACTATACGAACCGGGTTTAAAAAATTGGAATTTATTTCGAACCAATTCTACTTAAACGGGGAGAAATGGGTGCTACGGGGAACCAACCGACACCAGGAATATCCATATATAGGCTATGCCCTTTCCGACAATGCCCAGTACCGCGATGCCTATAAGATTAAAGCAGCCGGATTTAATACTGTTCGCTGTTCCCATTATCCTCCTTCCCCGGCTTTTTTGGATGCCTGCGATGCCCTGGGGATTTTAGTCATGGATGCCATTCCCGGATGGCAGTTTTTTGGAGATCCGGTTTTTCAAAAAAACAGCCTTCAGGATATCCGCGACATGCTGCACCGGGACCGGAACCATATTTCCATATGCTTATGGGAGGCCTCCCTGAACGAGACCAATATGTCCAAGGCCTATATGGATTCGGCAAATTCGCTGGTGCATAAAGAACTCCCTTATCCAGGAGTGTATACCACAGGCTGGATGGACTATGCCTACGATGTATTTAATCCGGCCCGTCAGCATCAAAAAGCCCCAGATTTTTGGAAAAATTGGAAAGCGGACAAGCCCCTGCTAATGGCTGAGTATGGAGATTGGGAATATTATGCGGGCAATGCGGGTTTTAATCAAAAGAATTATTCTGATCTGAAAAAGGAGGAACGAAACTCCCGCCAGGTACGGGGTGATGGGGATAAGCGATTATTCCAGCAAGCCTTGAATTTTCAGGAAGCCCATAATGATAATTTATATGGTCCGGGTTTTGGCGATCTGAACTGGGTGATGTTTGATTATAAGCGGGGCTATGCCGACGACCTGGAAACTTCGGGTATCATGGATATTTTCCGGGTTCCCAAGTTCAGTTTCTATTTCTATCAGAGTCAATATGGGCCAAGGCCTGATTCCCTGGGTTTTGGAAAGCCCATGATCCAAATAGCAAAAACCGATTTGCGTAAAAGGGATAAGCAGGTAGGTCTATATAGCAATTGTGATTTTGTAGAATTGTTTATAGGCAATAAATCCCTGGGGAAACAAAGACCCGATACCGACCGGATCTCCAAAAACCTAATCCATGCCCCTTTTACCTTTATGCTGGATTCGAATCCAGAACAAGATTGGAAAGCCATCGGGTATTTGGGATCCCATCCCGTGGTGGAAACCAGGCTTTTTCTGGCAGGAAAACCGGATAAACTGGATTTGGAAATGGATACAAGCGGGAAGGAATTGGAATCAGGAAAGAATGATATCGTCTTTTTGTATTGCCGGGTATTGGACCCGAATGGACATTTGGTTCCCGATAGCCAAAATGAAATCACCCTGAGCCTGGAGGGACCCGGAGAAATAATAGGCCCTGGTACGATAAAGGCAGAAAATGGAATTGCCAGTTTCCTGGTAAAAGGGGGTAAACAGAAGGGGAAAATCCATGTGAAGGCCGTTTCGAATTCCTTAAAATCCGGTAAACTGGATGCGGAGGTTTTTTAATTAAAAGGGGTTCGGTTTTTGAGTATTTCCTGTATGGGATGGGCATACATTCTGCCCACCGGGATTTGAATATTCCTAATTTCCAGGAAATCTTTGGTATAGGATTCTATTTTTGAAATAGCCACAATAAAGGATCGATGCACCCGGGCAAAATCATGTTCCGGTAGTTTTTCTCCGATTTCGGATATGGAATGATAGGTTTTAATGGTTTCCAAATGGGTAATAACCAAGGTATAATTCCCCTGGGCCTCTAAATAATAGATATCGTCAAAGAAGACTTTGACCATTTTCCGTTCACTTTTTATAAAAATAAACCCTTTTTCCTTTTCCTTGATTTCGGTATGTACCGGGTTTTCCGGAATTTCTTTGGTTTTTAGAAACCGGTTAATGGATTTCAAAAACCGTTCAAAGGAAATGGGTTTGATTAAAAAGTCCAATACTTCCAGCTCAAAGCCTTCTACCGCGTACTCCGGGTAGGCAGTGGTAATAATGACCTGGGGACTGGAATGAATGGATTTTAAGAGGTTAATACCGGAAATAATTGGGAGGTTAATATCCAGGAAAAGTAAATCGGTCTGGGATTGACTTAGAAATTTAAGGGCCTTGGTGGCATTATTGAATGTTCCGGATAAATCCAGAAAATCTATCCGGGAAATATACAGTTCCAGGATTTGGGCTGCGGGTAATTCATCCTCGATTAGAATGCAACTAAATTTTTTCTCCATTCGGTAATAGATTCAGCCTTAGCCATACAAAATAACTATCCTGGTTTTCCGTGATTTTTAAGGTATGCTTATCCGGATATAAAAGTTCCAACCGTTTTTTGACGTTGATCAAACCCACCCCATGATTGGTAATGCCTTTAAAGGATTTTTCCAGTTCCATTTTCTCCATATCCATTAAACTATTTTCCACTTTTAAGGTAAGGGCATTATCGGAAACGGAAATCAATATCGTTACCCAACCCTCCCCGGAAGATTCCCGGAAACAGTATTTAAAACTATTTTCAATATAGGGAATCAAAAGAAAGGGTTCAATGAATTTATCCTTCAGGGAACCTTCTACAATAAGACTTACCTCCACCTGGTTCTCAAAACGAACCTGTTGCAGGGCGATATAATCGCGTAAATAGCCAATTTCCTTTTCTAGGGGTATAGTGGCATTATTAATATCATATACCGTAAAGCGCAAAAGGGAGGATATTTTCAGAACAATTTCACCGGCATCGTCCGAACCGCTCAGGATTTTTGAGTACAGGCTATTGAGCACATTGAATATAAAATGAGGGTGAAACTGGTTTCGAAGGAAATTGAGTTCGGCCTGCATTTTTTCCGATTCATTTCTCTGGGCTTTTTTTTGTTCGTTGGTCCAATAGGCAAAGAGTTTAATATTAAAAGGAATGGAGGCAACAAAGACGTATTTGAAAATATTATAGGTGAAAGCCGGGGATCGGATAAGATGCTCCTTGGTCCAATGGGGGTTTAATTTATCAATGATCACATAATTATCCAATAGCCTTTGGGCCAGGGCAAATACCAAAATAATCGGTACTAAAAATCCAATAAACAAAACGATATTCTTCTTGAAAAGGTATTGTTCCATAAGCCATTCCAGAACCAGGATAACAAATATGATTTTCAAGGGTAATCCTACCAAATCGCCCAGAAATACATGGAAATAATCATAGTTAAAGCTGGATTCGATGAACCAGAAAAGCAGGAAGTAAAAAACCCAGAAAATGACATAGGTAAAAATTCTATTCCGTCGGCTGGAAACTAAACTAAGATTCATAAGGAAATACCTATACCCTTTTATAAACCAGGCATTTTAAATATATGAAATTGGTAAAGTAAATCGATTTTTTTATGCGAAATGCCTGTTTTTCTATTCGAAAAGCATAGGGCAATTACTTTTCTGCTTTATACATAAAAAAAAGAGGTTTATAAATAAGCTAGCCCTGCAAAATAAAACAAAGACTTAATTTAGAATTAAGAAAATGCTTTTTACTCCATTTTCTTCATACCGGACCTTTTTTGCCATTTATTCCTTTTTCGCTGGACGAATAGGAGATGGTAAAGGGGCTGCACCTAATTATAACGATTTGTACAAGAAATATGTCTGATTTTACCTTTCTAAGGGGGGATTTAATTGTAAAATTGAATTAGGCTTTGGGGTACATTCCAAAAGGTCCAATGATTCGCTAACCCTATAAACTATTCTATTACTTTTTAAAAATACCGATAATGATCAAACACCCAACCTAGGGGATTAACGTTTCCATACAGAAATACGCCTTAAGAATGAAAAAATAGGTAGGGATGAATTTCCTCAAAACTATGATGAGCTTAATACTCATTTTTTAAACAATCAATCAAACCAATTTATGAACGTTTTTTACCCAAAAAGGATTATCATCCTGCTCTCGTTTCTATCCTTATCCTTATTCTCGTTTGCCCAATCGGGTGGCGTACAAGGGAAAGTGGTAGATGATAAAAATCAAATCCTTCCAGGAGCTTCCGTCCTGGTCGATGGAACCACCATCGGGGCCCAAGCCGACCAGAATGGAAATTATTCTATTACGGGTTTAAAGCCCGGTAGCTATTCTATTACCGCAAAGTTCCTGGGATATATTTCCAGTAAACGGAATATTACCATAGGCAATGGAATGGTGGTATTGAACTTCGCCCTGGATGGTCAGAATACCTCCCTGAATGAAATTGTCGTGATTGGTTACGGTACCGCCACCAAGAAGGACCTGACCGGATCTATTACCACGGTGAATGCCAAGGATTTTAACCAGGGTTCTATTACCACCCCGGAGCAATTAATCCAGGGTAAGGTAGCCGGGGTATCCATTATATCCAACGGTGGGGCCCCCGGTTCCGGTAGCCAGATCCTGATCCGGGGTGGGGCTTCGGTGAATGGAAGTAATGACCCCTTATATGTGATTGATGGGGTGCCACTGGGCGAAGGAGGCATTGCCGGGGTAGCCAGTCCTTTAAGTTTAATTAACCCGAACGATATTGAAACCTTTACCATTTTAAAGGATGCCCAGGCAACCGCTATTTATGGAAACCGGGGTTCCAACGGGGTTATTCTTATCACCACCAAAAAAGGAAAGCCGGGAAAAACCAAGATTGATTTCAATACCAATTTTTCCATAGGAACCCTACCCAAGGAAGCATCGGTTTTAACAGCCGATCAATTCAGAACCTATATTAAACAAAATGATACCACTACTTCTGGAATTTATCGAAGCCAACTAGGCACTGCCAATACCGATTGGCAAAAACAGATTTACCAAAACTCCTTTAGCAATGAAGACAATATCAGTGTTTCCGGGGCTGCCGGTAAATTGCCCTATAGAATATCTTTTGGGTATACCAACCAGAATGGAATTTTGAAAACCAGTTCCCTGGTTCGGTATTCCACTACCTTAAATCTGAGTCCCAGCCTGTTTAAGGATCATTTAAAAATTAATTTCAATGAAATTGCTTCGGAAGTCAACCAGCGGTTTGCCAACCAGGGCGCTATAGGATCGGCGGTGAGCTTTAACCCAACCCTTCCAGTTTATTCGGGGAATAGTAATTATGGGGGATTTACAGAAATTTTATCCCCAACGACCACCAATCCGGAAAACCTGAACACCCTGGCCGGTAAAAACCCATTAGGCTTATTGGAGCAGGAAACCAATAAAAGCCAGGTTTGGAGATCGATTTCCAGCTTACAATTGGATTATAAACTACATTTCTTCCCAGATATTCATGCCAATGTGAATGCTTCCCTGGATGCCTCGAAAGGTTCCGGATATGATATTATTCCTGCATCGGCTGCTTCCCAATACCCAGGATCGGCCGATTCAGCCGGAGTAATTCAACGAGGGAACAATTCCAAATACAAATCGGTCCGTGCGAATACTTCTTTCGACGGATATTTAACGTATAATCATTTTTTCAAACCGATAAATACCCAGGTTACGGCCACTGCGGGTTATTCCACACAGACTTTTCAAACAACCAGTACCAATTATTTATCCTATTTCAGTAATGGGGAATTTAAACCGGGCTCGGTGTATAATTATCCAACCGATATCCAAAAATCGGAGCTGGCTTCTTTTTATGGCAGGTTAATCCTGAATTATGATGAGAAACTCATTTTGAGTGGATCGATTCGTCAGGACGTTTCCACCAAATTTGCTCCCGGTATTCGAACAGGATATTTTCCAGCAGGTTCCTTGGCCTGGGTAGTTAGCAATGAGAATTTCCTGAAAGACAGCAAAGTACTATCCTTCCTGAAAATTCGTGTGGGTTATGGTAAAACCGGAAACCAGCAGGGAATTGGGAATTATGATTATCTATCTCCCTATTCTCTTGGAAACCGGGCAGCAGAATATGAATTCGGAAATGGAACCTATTACCAGGTATATCGTCCGGGAGCCTTCTATCCAAATAGAACCTGGGAATCTACCGCCACCACCAATGCGGCTATTGATTATGGTTTCCTGAACAGAAGAATTACCGGAAGTGTGGATTTCTATTATAGAAAAACCGATAAATTATTGGCCACCATTAATGAGCCTGCCGGAAGTAATTTTAGTAACCAGATAGTGGCCAATGTGGGGAATATGGAGGATAAGGGGATTGAATTCAGCATCAATGCCGATATTATTCGTTCTACCAATTATAATTGGTCGGTAGGATTCAATGCCACCCTGAACAGGAATAAAATCACCAATTTAACGGCAGTGACCACGCCAAATTTCCCAGGTTTACCCACAGGAGGAATTTCCGGAGGTATTGGGACGACCATTCAGATAAACCAGGTAGGCTATGCGAAGTATTCCTTCTATACCCTGCAACAGGTATATGGGTCTAATGGAAAACCATTGGATGGGGTTTTTGTCGATAAAAACAAAGATGGGATTATTAATAGCCAGGATTTATCGCTTAATCAAAGTCCTGACCCTCAGGAATATTTAGGTTTAAACTCCGATTTTCGTTATAAGAAATGGGATATAGGTTTCTCCGCCAGGGCCAGTTTTGGTAACTATGTGTACAATAACGTAGCCTCCAGCACGGGTTTCAAAAGTAATTTCCTGAATCCCATTACGGTATTCAATGGATCCAGTTCGGTACTAGCCACAGGATTTAGCGGATTGAATTCCAGTAATGAATATTTATCGGATTATTATATTGAAAATGCCTCTTTCCTGAGGTTGGATAATGCCCATTTAGGGTATAATCTGGGTAAATTATTTGGTGGTGGTACCAACCTAAGGGTGAATGCCAGCGTTCAAAATGTGTTTACGGTAACCAAATATTCTGGTTTGGATCCGGAAGTAACCAGTGGAATTGATAATAATCTCTATCCAAGACCCAGAACCTATTTATTGGGATTAAGCCTAAGCTTATAATTTTTTAACAGACCCACCATCATAGAAATATAGAAATGATACGAAATACAATTAAATTGATGTTTATGGTTATGTTAATAACCCTAAGCCTCCCAGCATGTAAAAAGAACCTGATTCTTACCCCCAACGATGCCGTTACCAATGCTCAGGTATTTAGTTCTTTTACAGGATACTCCCAAGCCATGGCGAAGGTCTATGCCAGTTTTGCCTTGACCGGGAATTCAGGACCCTATGGTTCTGGTGATATTGCCGGTATTGATGAAGGAACCTCTGAATTTGTTCGTTTATTTTGGAATTGCCAGGAACTCACTACCGATGAGGCGGTGATCACCTATGGAGACCCTGGGGTACAGGATTTACATAGCATGGTTTGGGGAGCGAATAATGCTATTTCTCAGGGGTTATTTTATCGTTGCTTATATCAGATTACCCTGGTAAATAATTTTCTCCAGAATTCCAGCCCAGCCCAAGTGGCAAAAGCTGGAATATCGGGCGCCAATGCGGCCACCATTGCCCAATATGCCGCCGAGGCCCGTTTTATTAGAGCCTTCCAGTACTGGGTTCTGATGGATTTATATGGGAATCCTCCCTTTGTTACCGAAACTACCCCTATCGGATCTGTCATTCCAAAACAAACCGATCGGGCAACCCTATACGCCTATATAGTATCGGAGCTAAAAGCCATCGATCCTTTAATGGCTGCGCCGAATAAAAATCAATACGGTAGAGCCGACCAGGCAGCTGTATGGGCTTTATTGGCCCGGGTATATTTGAATGCCGGAATCTATACCGGTACCCCCGATTATACCAATGCCATTACCTATGCCTCCAAAGTGATTAATGCAGGATATAGCTTAATCCCCGATTTTACTCAATTAATGCTAGCGGATAATAATCTGAATAGCCTATCCGGAGGCGGAAACATAGGGGAGTTTATTTTTACCATTCCTTATGATGGGGTTAAAACACAAGGCTATGGGGGTACTCAATATCTAACCCATGCCCCGGTAGGCGGGTCTATGGTGCCTTCCTTATATGGTATTTCCAGTGGGTATCAGGGTTCCAGGACCACCAGCAATATTATAGCCTTATTCCCTACTCCTCCTACCACCGATAATACCAACTTTCCAAATAATAATAATCCCGATAAAAGAGCCCAGTTTTGGTATCCGGGACAAAGTTTACAAATTAATAGTGTGACCAAATTTACCGATGGTATTGGGGTGAATAAATTCAGAAATGTAACCCGTGCGGGTGGTCCCGGTTCAGATCCCAATTTTTCGGATGTGGATTTCCCTTTATTCCGGTTACCGGAAATGTATTTGATTTATGCCGAAGCCGTTTTACGGGGAGGTTCCGGAGGAGATCCAGCGACTGCATTAACGTATATCAATACCATCCGTACCCGCGCGTATGGGGGCAGCACGGCAGGAAATATTAATGCGAGCCAACTTACCTTACAGTTTATCCTGGATGAGAGAGCAAGAGAACTGTTCTGGGAAGGATTCCGTAGAACGGACTTAATTCGTTATGGACAATTTACCAGTGCCAGCTATGTTTGGCCTTTCAAAGGCGGAATTTCCAGCGGTACCGGAGTAGCCAGTTTCCGTAATTTGTTTCCAATCCCTTCTTCCGATTTGGCTGCAAACCCAAATTTGAAGCAGAATCCCGGATATTAATTTCAGAAACCTTAAACCAAAAAGCATCCATATTGTTTTATAAAAAAAATAAAAATGAAAAAGCAAATCACCAGATTTTTTACGACAAGTATCCTGGCCATGCTTGTCCTTGCATCCTGTAAAAAGAATGAAGCCTTGGTCACCTCCAATGGGGGACAACCCGGGGCCTTAACTGCCAATCAATCTACCCTGGTTTTGGATAAAACCCGTTTAAGCGATACCACCAAGGTAGTCCAGTTTAGTTTTTCACCGGCGAATTATGGATTTTCTGCCGCGGCCACCAATACCCTTCAAATTGATCTGGCTGGAGATAATTGGGTTCATCCCATGTCTACCACCCTGGGTACCAAGGTTTATTCCCAGGGGTATTCCACCTCCGATTTTAATAGTTTATTGTTGAAATTGAATTTACCCGCAGGAAAAGCATCCAATGTAAACATCCGGGTGGTAAACTCCATCAGTAGCAGCCTTAGCCCGGTATATACCAATGTGGTTTCCATGACCGTAACTCCCTTCAACCTAACTTCTTTTGTATACGTACCGGGAGCTTATGAAGGATGGGCCAATCCTGGACCTTTAGAAGATAGTCTGGTTTCGGTTACAGGAAATGGAATCTATGTAGGCATTATCAATTTTACGGCAGGAAATAATCAATTCCTTCTATTGCCGGTAAAAGGATCCTGGGCGAATAAATATGCGACTACCCAGAGCCCTGCTACCGGTACGACCGCAACATATACAACCGAATATGTTAGCTCGGGTGGGAATAATTTCTACGCCCCTAGTACGCCCGGTCAATATTTACTAACCTATAATGCCAATAATAATACCTTGAGCATTGTTCCTGCAGATTTTTATTCCATTATTGGGCCAGGTTCTCCGGGGGCCAGCTGGAGCACCGATACCTATTTGAAATTTGTTAACGATGGAAACAATAATTGGGTAGGTGCTTTTACCTATAATGCCGGTCAGTTTAAAGTTAGACAAGATGCTGCCTGGAACAATAGCTGGGGATTATTAGCTACTCCTGACGGTAAAACCCTGACCAGTGCGAATGGAGGAAATATTAATTCAACGGCGGGAAACTTTACTTTCAGCTTTACAGCTCCTCCAGCCGCTTTTGGATCCACTACCAATTTAACCACAACCACCTATTCCTTTAAATAAGGAATAGGTGAATTCAGGGCTTTCCAAGTTCTTTTGGGAATTTGGAGATTTTTCTGAAATCAATTTGTTTATCCTTATTACCTTATAAACTAACCCGGAAACCCGGGTTAGTTTTTTTTCATGCTTGAATTTCCTTCCTACCCATGAAGTGTTTAGTATCCTGTTTTTTTTTAGGTATTGCTTGTTTACTTTTTCCGGAAAAGGCCATTAACCAGAGTATTCCGAATTCAGGTAATGCCGATATTGCTCAGGTTGTTCGGATGGATCCCATGTTTTGGTGGGTAGGGATGAAAAATCCGCATTTGCAAGTAATGGTACATGGGAATGGGATTTGTAGCGAGAAGGTAACGATTCAATACCCCGGGGTTCACCTGGTTAAGGTGCACCAGGTGAAGAATCCTAATTACCTTTTCCTGGATATCCTTATCGATGCTAAAACCAGGCCAGGTACTTTTCCCATTCAATTCGTAGGAGAAGGCCAGAAGAAAAGGGATATTCTGTATACCCTAAAAGCGAGAAACGAAAGGGAAGTAAAGGCCCAGGGGGTGACCAATAAGGATATAATTTACCTTTTGATGCCCGACCGGTTTTCCAATGGAGATCCCACGAATGATACCATAGCCGGCATGCGGGAGAAAGGGCTGGACCGTAAAAAAATGTATGCCCGGCATGGGGGCGATATCCAGGGTATTATGAACCATCTGGATTATTTAAAGGATTTAGGCATTACTGCTATCTGGCTAACCCCTGCTGTAGAAAATGATGAACCGGGCTATTCCTATCATGGCTATGCCGTGACCGATCATTATAAAATTGATCCCCGTTTTGGGAATAATGCCTTATACAAAGAATTTGTTCAAAAATGTCATTCCCTTGGATTAAAAGTGGTGATGGATTTAGTGCATAACCATGCCGGAACCGAGGGCTATACCATAAAGGATATGCCCATGCCCGATTGGGTACATGTATGGCCTCAATACACCCAATCCAATTTTACCGATCAAACCCTGATGGATCCCTATGGTTCCAGCGACGATAGGAAACGGATGGTAGATGGTTGGTTTGATAAAAGTATGGCGGATATGAATGAGAACAATCCCTACCTGCAAAACTACCTGACCCAGAATCATATCTGGTGGGTGGAATATTCCGGGGTGGATGGATTCCGTTTGGATACCTATCCCTATAACGATCCCCAATATATGGCCGATTGGGCAAAGGCATTACGAAGCCAATATCCCAGCCTTTCCATATTTGGAGAAACCAATGCCTCCAATATTAACAATGCTTTTTATGGCCAGGGTGATAAAATAAACCGGGGATTGGATACCCATTTATCGGGGCTTACCGATGTCCAATTGGAAGAGGCCTTTTATGCCGGTTTAAATGGGACCCAAAAAGGGGTGTATAGTATTTATAATATCCTTAGCCAGGATTTTATGTATCAGGATCCCTCTCAAAACGTGGTTTTTCTGGATAATCATGACCAAAGCCGAATGCTATCCATGTTGGGCGAAGACTTTACCAAGTTTAAAGCCGGTATGGCCTTATTACTTACCTCGAAAAGAATCCCTCAATTATATTATGGGGATGAGATTTTAATGAAGAACTTTTCCAATCCCGATGGGCTGGTGCGAAGTGATTTTCCGGGTGGTTGGGCTGGGGATTCAGTAAATAAGTTCCAGGCTTCGGGGCGCACCCCGAAGGAGAATGAGGCCTTTAATTATGTTCGTCGATTAGCCAATTATCGAAACAGTACCCCTGCCTTACAATCCGGGAAACTCATGCAATATATTCCCAGGGGGAATATTTATGTATATTTCCGGTACGATGCCCAGAAAACGATCATGGTGGTTTTGAATGAAGGAGATCAACCGGCCAGTGTAAAAACCGATCGTTTTCATGAACGTATTCTGAATTTCCGGAATGCCCTCAATATTATGAATGGGGAGGTGCTCCCCTTAGACCAGGACCTTCCCATTCCGGGAAAAACCGTTTTGGTATTGGAATTAAAAAATTAAGCTATATGAAAAAGACCCTCGTGATGAACCTTAGCCTGGCATTGTTAATATGGCTAGCCAGCTGTACCAAACAAACCCAGGGTACTACTCCCACCGGGGGTGGTGGGGTAAATCCTCCAACGAATACCAGTAAAGCCCTGCCTGCCGGAGCGGTGGATGGGGTTACGGTAATAAATTCCGGTGCCTCTGTCATTTTTAATCTCTATGCCCCAGGGAAAAAATCGGTTTCGGTGATAGGTGATTTCAATAATTGGAAATCGACCGGAATGACTATGACCCCGGATGGAACGCGTTGGTGGGTAGAGGTGGACAATATTACCCCAGGCAAGGAATATGCCTATCAATACTTTATCGATAGCACCATTAAAGTAGCCGATCCGTATACGGAAAAGATTCTGGACCCTGTCAATGATCCTGGAATACCTACCTCGGTGTATCCGAATCTAAAATCCTATCCGGCTGGTCAATCGGGCATTGTAAGTGTATTCCAGACCAATCCAACCGCCTATTCCTGGAAAATCACCAATTTTACCCGTCCCGCCCCAAAGAATCTGGTGGTTTATGAATTATTGGTCCGGGATTTCGTTTCCACCCATTGGTACCAAACCCTGACCGATACCTTGAATTACCTAAGTCGATTGGGTGTGAATGCGGTGGAACTTATGCCGATCAATGAATTTGAGGGCAATGATTCCTGGGGGTATAATACCAATTTTGGTTTTGCCCTGGATAAGTATTATGGTACGAAAAATGATTATAAGGCTTTTGTTGATGCCTGTCATGCAAAGGGAATCGCCGTTATCCAGGATATTGTTTTGGAAGACCAATTTGGATCTTCGCCAATGGTGCAAATGTATGCCACTTCATCGGGTTCCCCTTCGGCTTCCAACCCCTGGTTTGATCAAACCAATATGCATCCGGATGCGGTTGGCTACCAGTTAAACCATCAAAGTGCCGCCACCCAGTATTATACGGAAAATGTGATGAAATACTGGATGCAGGAATATCATATTGATGGATACCGGTTTGACCAGGCCAAAGGTTTTACCCAAACCCCGAGTGCGGATGAGGCTAGCTGGGCCAATTACGATGCTTCCCGGGTGGCTTTATGGGAAAAATACAATACCTATATGAAGAGCCTGGATCCCAATTTTTATGTGATTCTGGAATATTTTGCAGCCAATTCGGAAGAATCCGTATTAGCCGGACAGGGCATGATGTTATGGACCAATCTAAGTACTCCTGCCCAGCAGGCCACCATGGGCTATGCCACCGGACCGGTTTGGGATTTATCAGGCTTATTTTATGATGGATATGGATTCACCTCGCCCAATGGACTGGTTGCCTATTTCGAAAGCCATGACGAGGAGCGAACCATGTTCAAAAACGAAGCCTATGGAAATTCGTCGGGCTCCTACAATGTACAAAATATCCCCACCGGATTGAAACGGGAACAATTGGCGGTGCCATTCTTGCTTTCCTCGCCGGGACCCAAAATGCTATGGCAATTTGAAGAACTGGGCTATGATATTTCTATAAATCAGAATGGAAGACTAGGTGATAAGCCCATATTATGGAATTACCAGCAAGATACCAATCGAAGAAATCTTTTTAATGTCTATGCCAAAATGATCCGGATGAAAACCAAGAATCCGGTCTTTGCCACTACCAATTTTCATTATAGCCTGGCCGGTCCCGTTAAAACCGTTACCTTATTGGACAATACGGCCAATGTGGAAATTGTGGGAAATTTTGATGTGGTGAGCCAGTCTACCATTGTCCTTTTCCCAAGCCTGGGCACCTGGTACGATAATTTCTCGGGAACCAGTATTTCGGTCACCAACCAAAACTATCCCATCACCCTGGCCCCTGGGGAATACCATGTATTTAGTACGACGCCCTTGAATTATTAATCTTTTTTTGAAGCCCATAGCGTTGGTTTTGCCTACTTGACTATACCCCGCATGACCCCTGATTTTCTCCTCTCTTTTTAACCATGATTCAAGATATTTACTTAGTATTCTGGTAAACCTTCCACAAAATCAGGGTATAAATAGATATTTATACCCTGTAGGTAGGGATATTGCCCAGGCTTTCAAGCTCCTATTTTGAGAAAACCTATCCTGGTATTCCCGAATCCGCTTGAATAGTTAATATTCCAGAAGGACAAATTCGCAGGGATTTGATCCCGAATTGGTAAGGGAAAAGAATTTGGTTTTTTGAAGGTTGAAAAAGGTGCCGGCCTTGACTTGTTTTGGTTGGTTCCCTTTTTGGTTTGTCCTGATTTCGGATGAATGGATGGAAATCAATAGGACTTGGCGTTTCTTCGCCTGGATATGAAAGGTCTCTCCAGCATTCAGGAGGAGTCTATAGGCCCTTATTCCGGAGGTATCTACTGCTAGATTTAGGTTCTTTTCCTTAATAGGGTCTTTATCTAGAGAATATTGGGATTTTAATAGTTCCACATCGACCACATGCATGGTGTCCTGGTCCAGGTTCCATACCCGGTGGATGCGTTCGTTGGGATAGGCCAGGTTTTCAAAATATATTATCCCGCTTTGGGTATTTCCCAGGCTTGGTTCCTGGCCTTTTAATTGAGACCCGGTTTGCGTATTGGAAAGCTGGATAAAAAAGGAAGGGGTATGGTGTTTATGGTATAGGGTGGTATCGTGGGGTGGGATTAATACATTCAGCACCCGGATTTCCCCGTTATAAAATACAGGATGGTGCCTGGGTTCCTTATTGACCAGGACCTGGGCTTGGGCTATTAGACCCAGTCCAGGTAATAGGATGGGTAGGATGCTCAGGAATAAGGCTCTTTTCATTTTCCTTTATTATTTCTCCATTTCAGCTGTATATTCTCCTTTTACGGCTTTATAATTACATTCAGCCCGGTGCAATAAGGCCTTTTGAGCCTGTTCAATATTGGCTTCTTCCCCTTTCCAAATGCTGAGGGCAGGTTCCTGAAGGGCTCTTCCAAAAGAAAAGCTGAGGTCCCAGGGCAATGGGCTTTGGGTTTTATGCATACGGTTTAAATGGGCAGTAGCTAGTTCCGAGCTTTGTCCGCCAGAAAGAAAGGCAATTCCCCCTACGGCAGCTGGCACATTTCTTCTCAGGCATTCGAGGGTGGATTGGGCAACGTCTTCTATACTGGCCTGAACAGGGCTATCCAAACCGGAAATAACCATATTGGGCTTTAGAATCATGCCCTCTAAAAGAATATTCTGGTGGTATAAGGCATTAAACAAGGTATGTAAGGTTTCCAGGCTTACCTCAGCACATCGTTCCAGGCTATGATTCCCATCCATAAGTACTTCGGGTTCTACGATAGGAACGAGATTCGCTTCCTGGCAAAGAGCCGCATACCGGGCCAGGGCCTGGGTATTGGCTTCGAGGCAGGCTCTGGTGGGCATATTGGGGCCAATGGTAATTACCGCTCTCCATTTGGCAAATTTTGCGCCCATGGTTGCATATTCCTGGAAGCGTTCCCGTAATCCATCCAATCCTTCGGTAATTTTTTCACCAGGATGACCCGCAAGGTCTTTGGCTCCCATATCTACTTTAATACCGGGTAGTATACCCGCATCTTGAATACAGGTTAAAAATGGAGTTCCATCCTTTTTTTTCTGTCGAATGGTTTCGTCAAAGAGGATTACCCCACTTATGAAATTTCCCAGGTTTGGGCTGGTCAAAATCCATTCCCGATAAGCCCTTCTATAATCTTCTGTTTGGGGAATACCCATTTCGGCAAACCGCTTATTGCAGGTACCTATACTTTCATCCATGGCCAAAATGCCCTTATTATTGGCAAAAATGGCCCTTGCGGTTTGAATCAGAATATTGGCTTCCATACGATTTATCAGGATCTATCCCTGTATGGTAAGGTAGGTAATTTTTGGTTTTTCCTATTGCTTCTGAATAAAGGTACCAAAATTAGTACCCTGGATGGTGGCTTTCAGGTAATAGATTCCAGAAGGCAGGTTATTGAGGTAGAAGGTCGTTGTAAGGGTATTATTATATTTTCTCATATTCTGGGTAAATACCGAATACCCCTGGGCATTATAGATAATGAAATACGTTTCGCCCAATAAAGAGGATACCAGGTTTATCGTAAGGGGACCCGTAAAGGGGTTGGGGTAGACGGAGAAATTGTTGGCAATATTGGACGGAGTAATGGTGAGGGTTATATAGGCCGAGTCTTTGATCCCAAAGGAATCCCAAATATTCATCAGATAGACATACTGGCCAGGCTGCTTAAACGATACCGGGGTAATAGACCCATTGGGATTTAATAGGGAGTCTCCAATAGGACCTGTAATTTTCTTCCAACGGTATTGAGCAATAAAAGCGCCACTGGTAGCGGTACTTTGATTCCCAAAAAGAGTATCCACATTAGGAAGAGAAATATTGGAAATAGCCGAAATAATGGCCTGTATGGGGTAAATCGGTGGATAAACATTTAGGGTAACCTTGCTGGAATCGGAATTCCCTGCATTATCCACGATAGTCAATTGGTAAATATATTGACCGGTTTGAGAGAAATACACCTGGGTTTTTTCCGAATAGGAGGAATCTATATGGTCTCCGCCGGGACCGGAGATTTTCTTCCAGGAAAATTGCAAGATCTGTCCTCCCGGGTCGGTCGAGGCCGATCCGTCCAGATAGGTTGGATTAGGTAAATTAGTTTGGTGGTTGGAACCTGCATTGGCCTTGGGTTGGGTACCTAGATTGGCCGAAGTTTGGGTAACGACAGGGGCTTCAAAAATAACCGGATCTCCGGTCAGGGTAAAGGTGGAACCAGAATAGGCCTTCGAAACGAAATTATTCTGAGACGCATCCCAATTATACACCGAATAACCGGAAGGGAATAGGGCGGTAGGAACGGTATAATTATAGGAGGCCATTTCACTCATATCTTTCTGGGTTTTTGCCCAGAGTAATACCCGGTTCAATCTTCCATTGGTAAATACGGCCCCATCGGTACTACCTGCTACCAGGTTTAGTTTTTTAGTGGAAAGGGAATCGTAGGTAAATCCATTCAATAAAGTACTTAATGTTTTATACCCTATTCCTTCCTGGGTTAGGGATACGGTTGCGGGATTGGCATATTCAATATCATTGTATAATCCCATCCAATCATTCGGATTCTGGGCATTATTCGGGTCAAATTCATTATTCGCCAGGGCATAGGAATATAATTGGCTCAAGCCTATTTTATAGGAATAGACCAGGGCCTTCATCATAAAATTCCTTTGGTATTGAGGGGTGCCGTTCTCGGTAGAATCGTAGGGGATTTTAACACTACAAATATTGGTTTCTGTACAAATAAGGGGCTTTGCCGGGTATTTGGACCCGTCATATCCGTATTTTACCAATTCGGCCTTCATGGAATTATATACCCGTACCAAATCGGCCGCAGCGGCATCAGAATGTCTATAATAGACTTGCCCATTAATAGCATTACTCCAACTATGCAGGTTATATAAAGGATAATCATGAAAGGAAACCACATCGAAAAATGCTCCGCCCACTGTGGGAAAGGTGGAATTTACCGAACCATCGACCGGATTATCGGTATAGCGCAAACAACAATCGAGGAAATTGGGAAAGCCAATACCCCCTGTACATACATAATCATTCGGCGCGTATTTATGTACTATTTCGTAAGCAATCCGAAGCATCCGGATATAATAAAATATTGGGGCATTTAAATTATATAAATCCTGTGGGGCGGGTGGATTTTCATACCAATTGCCCGGCTGACCAGGAAGGGCTACCCCATTAACCCCTTGAAAGGCATCGGGCTCATTCCATACTTCGAAGAATTTTGTTTTTGAACCATAAATGGAAACCACTTTATAAACATAATTGGCAAAATAATTATCCGGATTTACCGATCCGTCCTGGGTCCAGATGGGCTGGTATAAATTGGCAAAAACCAGGGAGGTTTTAGGATAGGAGATATTCGCCGACGAGGCTGGATAATTATAAATGGAATTATCTAAATGATCCTGGGCCGCTCCGTTTAGGAACAAAACATTATCCTTTAAATGAATAGAATTATAATATTGAAAACGGGAGTAATTTATGCTATCCCCATAAATTTCTAAATACCAATCGTATAAGGCTAAGCGAATAGTTCCTGCTCCGGCATTGGAGGCCAATCTTGCCACCGAAGTATCGCTCCAATTATTTCCATAGTATCCCGAATTTACTCCATATAGGAAATTAGTGGTATAGGGAATAACCTGGCTTTGGGCATTAAAAGATGGGGCCTGCGCGTATAAATTCTCCTGAAAAATTAGAATAAAAAAAAGGAATATTATCCTGTAATTAATGGTTGATTTCATAGAGCGTTTTAATTAGGTTTTTAAAATAATAAGGAAGGGAGCGGACTTATTTTAAAAAAGGAATTAAAAACGATAATGCAATCTTTATACCAATAATGTAAACCAAATATATTTTAAATAATAAATTATTAATAAATAGGGCTTAGCCATGCGGAAATCATATAATTATTTTTTGTAATATAATGGTTACAAAAAATAAAAATGAAGGGAAATAAATCCCTTTAATTATTTTAAAAAGAATTAATTAAGCGATTATTTGTTTAGTTTATGGGGGCCAGTTCTAAAAATAAATTCAGCCACCTTTCTTCCCATTTCCTGACCCACGGTATTGTCGAAAGCAAAATGAATTCCCCCATAAATTCTGCTCAATCCATTTTCGCTTTCCACCTCGGATAAGGAATGAAGGGTTCTGGTTGGTTCCCCGGGGGTAGTGGTATGCAATAGGATTTCGTTTTTATCTCCAAAAAACCGTTTCAGGATTTCCATCCCTGCGGTGACCGTTCCGCTATGGCCACTGGGGTAAGAAGGATGGGGTGGGGTGGCTAATAAGGGTTCGAACCCTATCCCAATTTGGGACTCCTTTTCCTCATTTAATGCGGTGACGGGTCTCCAATAAATATAATAATACTTGCTATCCCAAACCGCAATTCGGGCATCGGCCTCGGCTATATCCACCAGGGCTAAAATTAAGGCATTTTCCCCCAGGCTGAGGGTATGGGCGCTCAATAATTCTCTGGTAACTTCGTTAACCGTGAGTTCAGCATCCTGCTTATAGAACTGGGCAATATGGGTTTGGTCGTCGGTCCGAACCGTACTTTTCTTTGATCCAATGTGTAGAACCTCGGATTCGGCTATTTGGAAATTCCGGCTTTTTAAGGTAGGTGGTGGGGCCGGAAGAAATTGGCTTGATTTATAGATTTGGAATGGTTTTATCAAACGCCAGTTTTTATTAATTCCCGGTTGAAGGTTAGGGGGGGTAGGTCTCCATTGCCCCGCTGCAGGGTGCAAGGGGCCAGGAAAGCTTTCATCTGGTTTTTCCGAACCATCGCCTTCCCTGAATTTTATAATGGATTCTGCGGAAGCCGATCCAATTTTCCTCCCTTCTTCAATATTTCCATCGGTAAACCCCTTTATATCAAAATTCAGTATCGAATCTACATAGGATTTTGTTTCTGGTGCATAATGGATGAGTACATCGTGGGCTGCCTGAGCGGCTGCCGATTGGGCCGAAGCGTCTGGATTTGGATTACCCAAATAACGATAAGGGGTACCTGTTCTTTGGATAGTATTTACGGCATCATACACGGCAATGGCCTCAATGGCCAGTATTCGGGTACATAGATTGCTATTAAGCCCTTTTTTCTTCAGACTTTTCAGAGAAATTTCATTCCATTTAACTACCGTATCGGCTGAAGCCAACGAAGAAAAAAACAGGAAGGAAAGAGCCAGTGCAGGATAATGTATTCGTTTAAATTTATGGGAAGGCATTGGAAAACAGGTTTTATGACCCGAAGATACAAGAAAATTTAAAAGTCTAGTAAAATTGTAGACTTTTAAATTTTTGCCTTTTTGCTTTTATCCAGGTATAATTTATCCTTATTTTTTAATTTCCAGGTAGGATTGTATATCCTTCACATACTTTTCAAAAGATTTTTTCCCTATGGGGGTAATTTTACAAATGGTTTGGGGATAATTATCCTTAAATTGTTTGGTGACCTCAATATAGCCCGCATCCTTTAATTTCCCTATTTGCACACTTAGGTTCCCTGCTGTAGCATTCGTTTTTTCCCGTAAATAGGTAAACTCCGCCTCCTCTACCCCAATCAGGATAGAAATGGTGGCCAACCGAAGCTGAGAATGAAGAATAGGGTCCAGATCTTTAAACATGAACTTGGTCTTGCTTATGTTTTGCCCTTAATAAATGACCCGGTATTAAATAGCTGGTAAAAATGGATAAGGCTGCCATTAAAATTTGTTGATCCGAATTTAAAAAGGTGGAAATAATAGCAATTAAAAAACAGGACAATCCTCCCAGGATAAGAGGCCTGAATTTAATTAAGCCACCGGTAACAAAGGTGCCAATACCGTACAGCAGGATATAAAAATTATAGGAATGATTCCAACCTACATTGGTATTGATAAAGCCCAGGGCAAAATAAGAAAGCCCAATAGAGATCCATAAATAATTGCTGGCCTGATCAATAAAGGTTTTAACGCGTTGTTTTTTTCTTAATCGAAAAAGTAAAATAAAATGAATAACCAATACAAAAGGAATAATCCACCATACCTCATAATGCCGGGGATAATGGAAATAGACTTTTAGCATATACTGGGCTAAAAAAGTAATAAAAATGGACCATCCCCATAAAAGGAAGGTGGGACTATAATCATTGATGGAGTTTTTGGTGTTTTCAATCATGGAACTTATGAGCTTGAGGCTTTGTTCCGGTGAAAATTCTTCTTCCTGGTTTTCCATATTATTTAAATAAAGGGCCTTTATACAAAGGCCCTGATAAGGATACGATTTTATTAAATTATTGGCATTGGGCTAACATGGTTTCCGTTCTCTTCTCTCCCCAATTGGGATAAAGGGGTTTTACCGGATAGGTTTTAAATAAACTCAAGGCTTTTTCAAATAGGGGTTTTGCCACTGCTTTTCCTCCTCCAAAGGATTCCGGAGTGCCAAAAAGGGCCATTCCCTGTAAATAATAAAGCCTTGGGTTATTAGGGTCTAATTTCAAGCCTTCCTCCAGATCGGCCTTTGCTTCCATTCCATTGGTTTGCCAGCGGGATTGGGGGTCCACCAGCATGGCCTGGGTGGCCGAAATATTGCGTAAGGCATAAATTTCCGCGTTTTTTTCCAGGGCTTCTGCTTTATCGCAAAGGGCATTGATTTTGGCAGAATTGGCATCCTTATCCAATTTTGGATCCATCCATCCAATAAGGGATAAGGATAAACCGGAATAATAATAGGGTAACCATTGGGTTTTTTCCGCTTCCGCAATCCGGGCGAAGGCATTGGCTACATTTTGTAAGTCCTGAACCGTTTTAGCCGAATCCATAAGAGCCAGGTTTTTCTTCATGGCTGCTACATACTTTTCACTTTGAGCCTGGCTCAAGGTGGACACAAATAAAAAGAAGATAAGAATCGATTTTTTCATGATTTAATTTGTTTTAGTGATATAAGAGATTTATAAATTATTATTAATGGCATCTTGGGAACGATCCACTCCAAAGCTTAAAAAGCATCCTATAAATAGGAATCTTTTGGCAGGGGGTTCGATGGCTTGTTTCAGGCCAGGGTTTCCACTATAGGGATAATTATATCCATAAACCTGATTTGCTCCAAAAACATTGGAGACCGAGGCAAATAGAACCGTAAAAACCTTAGGGTTTTTCTTCCCTAAAGCGGGTAAGTATTCGGCACTTAGATTCAGGCTATTATAACTACGCGTAAAGCCCTGGTCACCCAGGATATAATGATTTCCTGCATATAGGAAATTATAATAGGGCCTTCCTGTGGCATAGGTATAGGTCATATTGATGCCAGATTTAATCGAAGTAAAAAATCGTTTGGTGACCAGGGAGGCGGTATGTTTTGCGGCAAAACTGGGCATGAGTTCGGCTGTATAATTCAAATAATTTCGTTTGGTGTCCAGGTAGGAGTACGATAGCCAATAATCAAAATCCTTAATCGTTTTTTTATCCCTCCAGAATAATTCTATCCCTTTGGCATAGCCTTTTCCGGAATTATCATAAGTAAGGTAGGTATAGGAAAGCGGTATGGTTTTCACCAAATCGGCATAGTCTTTATAAAATGCCTCTATACGAAGGGTATAATCTTTGGAAATTCGTTGGTAGTTTACCAAATAATGAATGGCCCTGGTAAAGCCCAGGTTATTGGTATAAAAAATCTGAGCATTTTCTGGCTTTTGATAAAAAATCCCATAGGCAGCAGAAATCTGGGCATCCTGACCGGTTTTATAGGCCAGAGATACCCGGGGAGCCCAATTCCATTTTTGTAAAATGCTGGAATTCTCAACCCGCATACCCAGCTTCATGCCCAGCTCGTTGGTCAGGAAAACATCGGTTTCGGCAAATAGTCCGGTAAGGTGATCGGTGAATTTATGAAGGGTATCATTATACAATAGGGAATTGGTGGAGATTTGGTATTCCCCTCCAAAACGAAAAGCGCTAAGAGAACCCACTGTTTTATCCAGAACAATTTTACCCTGGGATAGATCTTGTTTATTGATCAGGGAAAAGTCTTTGGCCTGCATCCAGAAAACGGTAGGATCAAATTTTACCATTTGGTTTTCCTGGTTTTGCACTTCCTGGCGAATATCGTCGCGATTGGTACTATATCCCAGGCCCAGGTTTATTTTCCAGCCTTGTTTCAGGTATTCCTTATAACTTAAATTATTGTACCAATTTCTATTGGAGACGGAAAAAGCATCATTATAATATAAGGAATCAATATCCGGTCTACGTAAACCCAGACGGGAAAATCCGAAGGTGGTATAATACTTAATAATCCCACCTGATTTGGTTTTAAAGCGAAAGTTTGCATCGCCATCCTGGAACTGGGGAAGATAAAAGAAATCGGGAGTTTGCTTTACCAGTTTATAGTACAAACCCACATTGGTATAATTATAGGTAAGACCAAAGGAAGAGTTTTTATCCTTGGCCACCTGCTGGGTTCCTATGCCCACAACCAAAGGGGAAAGGGTCAGATCCCATTCTGATTTTTCCGGAATGTCCAGGGATTGTAAAAGCACCACAGAAGAAAGGGCCTCCCCATATAAGGCCGAATAGCCACCGGTACTAAAAACCGTTCCCTTAAAAAGGAAGGGAGAGAACCGGCCTCTTTGTGAGATATCCGGTACGGATGTATGGTAAGGATTATTTACCAGGGTGCCATCGATAAATTGTTTTGTTTCGTATCCCGTTCCCCCACGAACAAACAGGCCTTCCTGTTCGCCCACCTGCTGGGCCCCAGGCAAGGTCTTTAAGGCTGCGGTAATATCCGCATTGGATCCTGCTGTAGTAGCGATATCGAGGGAATTCAATACGGAACCCCTTTTTGAATCCCCTGCCGAAAATGCCCCTGCGGTTATAGTTACCGCCTTTAATTCATTCATCTGGTCCTTCATAATGAAATTCACCACCAGGGAGCCCGATCCTAGCAATACGTTTTGTTCAATAGTATTATAACCCAGGTTGGTTAAGCGAATAATCTTTTCTCCTTTTTCGGTGGTGAGGAAACTATACTTACCAGCGCTATCGGTACTGGTCCCATCATAAGTTTCCTTGATGGATATACTGACCCCTGGAACCGGCCTTCCCTTTCCATCTTTTACCTGGCCTGAAATTTTTACCTGGGCCAGCAGGGGCGGAACGATTCCCATAAAGCATATAAAAATAAGAATTGGTCTCATGTTCTATAAAGTATATTCAAATCTAAACTAGTTTATAATATAAACCAAAATTTTTTTAAAATATTTTCAATACATTTTCCTTTCCAAGGATTGATAGCTGTCGAGGATTTGGTTCATAAGCGGATTGCGAAGGGTTTTTGTTAGGTGGGTTTTAGTTCTTAGGTGGGTTGACAACGGGTTTTTGTTCGATAGGATTTGGTTCCTTTGGGTTTTTCCCAATGGGATTTCCCAATGGTTTTTCTCAGGCAAGATTGGGTGCATAGGGGTTGATACTGGTTTTTTTTAACTTTTTTCGCTCCGAATTTTTTAGGGATGGTATTTCAAGCCCTCATCCCTTTATTTATCTTTATAAGGCATGGTTTTAAATTCCCTACAATGCCCAGATATTATCTTGCTACCGACTTAAAAGAGGATAAGGCCCTTATCCAGGAATATATCCGATACCATGAAAATGTATGGCAGGATATAAAACTCAGCATTCGGGAATCGGGTATTACCCAAATGGAAATATTCCATTTCGGCAACCGGCTTTTTATGGTCATTGAAGCCGGGCCCGATTTTAGTTTCGAAAGAAAGGCAGATTTAGACTGGAGTAATCCTATTGTTCAGGAATGGGAGGAACTCATGCTTCGCTTTCAAAAACCCATACCAGGAACGGCCCCTGGTCAGAAATGGGTATTATTGAATAAAATTTTTGATTTAACCCATGCCTGAATCCAGAAACACCTATTTGTTTATCCATCCCGGGGATAATATGGGGGTAGCCCTTGAAGATCTTTTAGCCGGAACACCCATTAAGGCGAAGGATAAGGAGGTAATTTTACGAGAAAACATCCCTGCCAAGCATAAATTTAGTCTGAAGGCTCTTTCCACCGGGGATCCTGTATTTCTTTACGGGGTATTGGTTGGAAAAGCAGTAAAACCTATTGAACCAGGGAGTTTAATTACTATCCATAATATCGAGCATGCGAGTGCTGAATTTTCCCTGGGAAAAAGGGATCTGGATTGGGAAAAGCCCGATATTTCCAAATTTGAGAACAAGACCTTTATGGGCTTTCCCCGCGAGGACGGATCGGTCGGAACGGCCAATTATTGGCTGGTTATTCCCCTGGTTTTTTGTGAGAACCGAAATATCCAGGTTTTAAAGGAAGCCTTATTAAATCCTCTGGGCTATCGAAAAGCCAATTCCTATGAAAAGGAAGTGGAAGAAATGCTTGCGCTTTATGTAAAGGGAAATTCTTTGGAAGCCATTGAAAATGGGAAATTGGAAGGTACTGGCAAGAGATCGTCTTCAAAACGTGTTTTTAAGAATCTGGATGGGATTAAATTTCTGAATCATAGTATGGGCTGCGGAGAAACCCGCCAGGATTCCATTAGCCTTTGCGGCTTATTGGCAGGATATATAACCCATCCCAATGTGGCGGGGGCCACGATTTTAAGTCTGGGTTGCCAGCATGCCCAAATTCCATTGTTAGAAAAAGAAATCCAGAAAAGGGATAGCCATTTTAATAAGCCCCTGGTGGTTTTGGAGCAGCAAAAATTGGGAACCGAAAAGAATTTATTACAAACTGCTATCAAAAAGACCCTAGCCGGATTGGTAGAAGCCAATAAAATTCAAAGGCAAGCTTTCCCCCTATCCAAATTATGTATCGGGCTGGAATGTGGGGGTTCGGATGGTTTTTCAGGGATATCGGCCAATCCGGCCCTGGGCTATGTTTCCGATCTCATGGTGGCCCTGGGTGGGTCGGTAATTTTATCGGAATTCCCCGAATTATGCGGGGTGGAGCAGGAACTTAGTAATCGATGCGTGGACGAGAATACCGCCAATCGTTTTATGGATTTGATGGTGAATTATCATAAAAGGGCGGAAAAGGATGGATCCGGATTTTATGCCAATCCTTCTCCTGGGAATATCCGGGACGGGCTTATTACCGATGCCATAAAATCGGCCGGTGCAGCTAAAAAAGGCGGAACCTCCCCGGTAATGGGGGTTTGGGATTATCCCGAAAAAATTAAGGGCCCAGGGCTTCATTTATTATGTACCCCGGGTTCCGATGTGGAAAGTACCACAGCCGAGGTAGGCTCCGGGGCCAATCTGGTATTGTTTACCACCGGGCTGGGGACCCCAACCGGGAATCCCATAGCCCCGGTGGTAAAGCTATCCACCAATTCCCGATTATATGCCCATATGCCCGATATTATTGATATCAACTGTGGGGGAATTATTGAGAGCAGGGAAAGTATCCGGGAGCTCGGGGAACGAATCCTGAACGATATCATCGAAGTGGCTTCCGGGAATAAGGAAACCAAGGCTATGGAATTGGACCAGGACGATTTTATTCCATGGAAAAGAGGGGTTTCTTTATAATCCTGTTTTCGGTTCAGGTTTTTTTCTTACATTAATTTAGAAATCTTGTATGGATTTACATTTAAAGGATAAGGTCATTCTGGTTACCGGGGGTGCCCGGGGTATAGGAAGGGGAATTTCTTTTGCCCTGGCCCGGGAAGGGGCTATTCCGGTTATTGTGAGCCGAACCCTATCCCATAATCAGGAACTGGTTTCCCAAATTCAACAGGAGGGAGGGAAGGCTTATCAGGTGGAAGCGGATTTAAGTATCCCCGAAAATTGTGAGAAATCGGTAGGGGAAGTACTGGCCCGTTTTGGGAAACTGGATGGGCTGGTGAATAATGCGGGGGTCAATGATGGGGTGGGTTTGGAAAAGGGTTCTTATACGGCCTTTATGGAATCCCTTCATAAAAATGTAGTGCATTATTATTTAATGGCTCATTATTCCTTACCCGAATTAAAAAAATCGAAGGGGAGCATCCTGAATATTAGTTCTAAAACCGCTGAAACCGGTCAGGGGGGCACCTCGGCATATGCTGCGGCGAACGGGGCCAGAAATGCCTTAACCCGGGAATGGGCTGTGGAACTTTTGCCCTATGAAATTAGGGTCAATGCCCTGATTGTGGCTGAATGTATGACCCCTTTATACGAGCAATGGCTGGATACCTTTCCAAATAAGGAAGAAAAACTGGAGGGGATCAAAAGCCGTATTCCTTTGGGGAAAAGAATGACCCGGGTAGAAGAAATAGCGCATATGGCTTTATTTCTTCTTTCCGATTGTTCCTCCCATACCACTGGTCAGCATATTTATGTGGATGGGGGTTATGTGCATTTAGACCGGGCCATAACATAGAAGATTAAATTATTGATAAACAGCAATATAAGGCCAATTTTTACGAATTTTTAAATAAATAGCATTGGAAAATTTATTCTCCCTTCAGGGAAAGGTCGTATTGGTAACTGGTGGAACAGGGATTCTGGGTAAGGCCTTTGTGGAGGGCCTGGCGGAGGCAGGGGCCTCGGTAGGGATCCTGGGCAGAAATGAAATCATCGCCAGGGAAAGGGCCGAGAAAATACGGAAAAATGGGGGGGATGCCCTGGCCCTGGTGGCCAATGTAATGAATGAAAAAGAACTTATCCAGGCCCGGGAAAAACTGATGGATTATTTTGGCCGCTTGGATGGATTGGTGAATGGGGCAGGAGGAAATCAGCCTGAAGGGGTTTTGCAACCCGAAGAGGATCTCTTTTCCATGAACCTGGAAGGAATGAGAAATGTTATGGATCTAAACCTATGGGGTTCCATACTACCTACCCAGATTTTTGGAGAATGCCTGGTAAAATCAGGCAAGGGCAGTATAGTCAATATATCGTCGATGAATTCTAAATCGGCGGTGACGAAGGTATTGGGCTATAATATGGGGAAGGCAGGGCTGGATTGTTATAATGAATGGTTTGCCGTAGAACTGGCTCGTCGATATGGAGATTCTATCCGCATGAATGCCCTGGCTCCGGGATTCTTTCTCACCGAGCAGAATCGAAGCCTATTAACCCGTACCGATGGCACCTATACCGAAAGGGGGGAATCGGTGATTCGAAACACACCCTTTAAACGATTCGGCCACCCGGATGAATTAATTGGAGCCTTGGTTTGGCTATTAAGCGATGCCTCCTCCTTTGTGACCGGATCCATGATATGTGTGGATGGGGGCTTTTCCATTTTTAGCGGGGTATAATGGATTTAAAACCCCAGGGTTCGGGCCCCATACTTTGTTTCGGTGAAATCTTATTCCGTATAAGCCCGGATACCCGGGGGGAATGGCTGGAAGATAGCCAGGTACCCCTGTTTTTGGGTGGGGCCGAATTAAATGTGGCCCGTAACCTGGCGCTTTGGGATATTCCCTGCCGGTATTTTACGGCCATGCCCGATAATCCTATTTCCCAGGAAATTCTCCATCATTTACGAAGGAAGAACCTCGATACCGAAAAAATTGCTTTATGGGGAAATAGGATGGGATTATTTTACCTCAGCCAGGGGGAGGATATGAAGCATTCGGCCCTGGTTTATGATAGAGCAGGTTCCTCTTTTTCGGAATTGAAAACCGGTCAAATAGATTGGACCCAGGTGTTGGAAGGAGTTTCCTGGGTTCATTTCTCGGCCATATGCCCGGGTATTAGCCAGGAAACGGCCCATTTATGCGAAGAAATGCTGATGGAAGCCTCCCGGCTTCGAATCCCCGTTTCCCTGGATTTAAATTTCCGGTCTCTATTATGGAAATATGGGAAGGAACCCCTGCAGGTGATTCCTGGTCTGGCATCCTATTGTGATCTCCTCATGGGCAATATATGGTCCTTTGAAAAAATGCTGGTATCGGGTAATATCCTGGATATGGGTACCCTTCCTTCCCGGGAAATCCTGATCCAAAAAGCCGAAGAACAAGCAAATGAAATTTTATCCCGGTTCCCTAAAATAAAGGCCCTGGCGAATACTTTCCGAATGGAAGGGGAAAACCTGGAATATTTTGGAACCTTGGTAAGCAGGGAAAATAATCTTGCTTCGCCCTCTTATTTTTCGGATTTCCTGGTCGATAAGGTGGGTTCGGGTGATTGTTTTATGGCGGGATTACTCTATGGATTGTATCATGGATACTCTTTCAGAAAGGTATTAGAATTTGCCACGGTAGCGGCATTTGATAAACTTTTCCTATGGGGCGATTCCACTTCCCATAAACCCGATAAAATTCTGGAAAGAATGAATAAGCAAGCCTAATCCATGAATATACCCCAGGCCGCCCCCCTACAGGAATCCAAGATCGGGAATTACCGATGGCTAATAGTGACCCTATTGCTATTTTCCACGACCATAAATTATATGGACCGTCAGGTGATTTCCTATTTAAAGGAATTCTATTGCTCGCCGGTTTCGTCCGGAGGCTTTGGCTGGACCAATTTACAATATGCCAATATCACCTCTGCGTTTACTTTTTTTTATGCCTTTTTTACCATCCTAGCCGGATGGATTATTGATAAAATAGGCACCAAACTAGGACTTGCCTTATCGTTAATTCTCTGGTCTTTATTTGGTATGGCCAATGCTCTGGCTGGAAATTCCATCTTTTTACATGTCGGGATACGGAGTCTTTTCGGTTTGGGAGAAGCGGGAAATTTTCCTGCCTCCATTAAAACCGTTGCCGAATGGTTTCCCAAAAGGGAAAGGGCCCTGGCCACCGGTTTGTTTAATTCGGGTTGTAATTTGGGAGCGATGCTAGCTGCCCTATTCGTTCCCTGGTGTTTATATTATTTCGGGAAGGATCCAGGATGGAAAATGGCTTTTTTGCTTACCGGATTAATCGGATTTGTCTGGCTCATTTTTTGGTTTGTCTTTTATAATACTCCTTCCAAATCCAAATGGATTGGGAAAGAAGAATTCGCCTATATCCATTCAGACGATAGCATTCCTCCTTCCGCTTATCAGGATGCAATGCCGGTTTCCTCCCGGTATTCCTGGTGGCGATTATTTCTTTTTCGTCAAACCTGGGCATTTTTCCTGGGGAAGTTTATGACTGATGGAATTTGGTGGTTCCTGCTTTTCTGGTTACCCGATTATTTGAAAAAGCAATTTGGTATGACAGGAAGAGAACTCATGATTCCTACCTTTACTGTATATGGGGTGGCTATTTTGGGAAGTATTTTTGGGGGTAGTATTCCTCTTTTCCTTATCCGGAATGGAATGGAGGTATTCAAGGCCCGAATGACCACCATGTTTTTAATAGCCCTGGTTCCCTTATGCCTTATTTTTACCCAGTATGTAGGCAATAAGGCCTATTTTGGAAATTATGCGGTCTATTTGGCCCTGATCCTGATTTGTTTGGGTGCCGCCGCCCACCAGGCCTGGTCGGCCAATTTATTTACCACCGTATCCGATTTATTTCCAAAAAGAGCGGTGGGCTCTGTTATCGGCATTGGGACCATGTCAGGAGGTTTGGGGGGGGTATTGGTGCAACAATTGGCGGGAAGGCTAACCGATCATTTCCTGACCCATCCACAAACGGCCTATGCTATTATGTTTACGATCTCTGCCCTTGCATATATATTGGCCTGGACCCTCATGAAAATTTTGGTTCCAAAATTCAAGCCGATTACCTAAGAAAGAATCAGGCTTCGTAGAATTCGATCGGTAAACCATCCGGATCGGCCAGGAAGGTAAATCGTTTTCCGGTAAATTCATCTACCCGAACAGGTTCTGCCTCCAGGGAATGTTTTTTTAGATGATCCAAAATGGGATCCAGATGGTCTACTTCAAAGGCTAGATGGCGCAAACCGCAGGCTTCCGGCCTACTTGGCCTTGGAGGAGGGGTAGGGAAGGAAAATAATTCCAGGATATAATTTCCATTCAAGGAAAGGTCCAATTTATAGGAATTCCTTTCCTCCCGGAAAACTTCCCGTATAATTTCAAAACCGAGGACCACTGTATAGAATGTTTTGGATCGGGAATAATCCGAACAAATCAGGGCTATATGATGTACTTTGGAAAGTAGGTTCATAGTAATAGGATGGGATTTTCGAATCTAAATAAAAAAGGCTTCCCTTTCGAGAAGCCTTTTGAGGTTGCCATCATTAAAATAATAGGAATCGGAATTATTTTATCTCAAAATCGATTACTTTTTGAGGAGAATTGGAAGAAGCCGTTCCCAATGCACCGGCCGGGAATAGGAATCCATATTCACCAGAAACCAAAGGCTGATCAAAATAGACCTTATATTGCCCTGGGGCCTGTTTTTCAAAACGGAAATTGATCTTGTCTTCGGCAGGAATTCCAGAAGTAAATCCGGCTAAATCACCATAAGGCCCAGTTACCACATCCCTGGTTTTCCGGCTAGACTTAAATTTAACCAAAACAAATTCATTGGGACTGGTAGCATTACTAAACCAATCATTATTGGATCCAAAGCCCCCATTCGGTGCAAAAAGGAAAACAAATACCGGCTTAACGCCTGAAATCAGGAAATTGGCATTACTACCTGATAAAATCGCTTTTACATCTTTTTTGGATAAACCGTACTTGATACTCCCCACAAACGAGGTACCTACTTTTTCGATGGAATATACGGAGGGTTCAATTTCGGATAAAGCATCTACCCCATTTTTAAGGTAGAAGACCCCCGGGAATTTTGGTTTTACCAAAACATCCTGGCCAGCAAGGGTCGAAACCGGAGCGGCAGGTGCCGTGACTGGGGCTGAAGGAACGGAAGGGGCATTAGCGGAGCTCTGACTTGGAGCGGAAGGAGCCGATGGGACCATTAGTTTTGCTTGCATGGCACCAATTACCAGGTCGGAAATCCCTGATTTTTTTAAGCCAATAAGATTATCGGTCGATAAATCGAATTTATTCGGGGAGGACTTAATTTTGCTAAGAATGATATCGTCACTTAAACCGGCCGAATGTAATTGGATTACGGTATTGTTGGATAGGGTGTCCTGGGTTTGGGCAAAGGAAAAATTACCTAAACATAAGCTAAGGGATAGTAGGGGGATGAATTTGTTGAGTTGCATGTTAATAAAGATTTAATTAAAAGGTGAAATTAATTATTTATGATAATACGGGTAGGGATTGGACCTTTTACATTAAAGCGATCAAAGGCTGTTTTGACCAATTCCTGTACCCCAAAATATACATCCCAATAATCGGGTTGTTTACAATAAGGACGGATAGCCAGACTCACCATTCCATCGGCAACTTTCAGCACGCTAACCTCAGGAGCCGGTTGGCTTAATACCTTCGGATGGGAAGCCATCGCTTTTATGGCTACCTCCCGGGCAAATTCAATATCCTGGTCCATCGCAATGGCCATGGTTAAATCCACCCGTAAATTACCATGAGTGGTATAATTGGAAATAATTCCGGTAGAAAGGGGGCCATTGGGTACCATAACGGTTTTATTATCGGGCGTTAAAATAGTGGTACTAAAAACACCCTGTTCCTGAACAATCCCTACCTGACCTTGTGCCTCTACCATATCCCCCAATTTAAAGGGTTTGAAAATCATCAGCATGACCCCTCCGGCTAAATTACCCAGGGTTCCGTTTAAGGCCGCACCAATGGCCAAACCCGCACCGGCAATGAGCGCGGCAAAGGAACTGGTTTCTATTCCTATCATCCCTAAAACGCTGATAATTAACAGGACGGTTAATACCACCTGGATTAAATTTTTCAGGAAGGATTGCAAGGAGGGTTCATAATGCCTGGATTGAAGCATATTACCGACTATTGCCGTGATTTTTTTGATAATCCAGGAACCAATAAGGTAAGCTAAAATAGCGCCAATGAATTTTGGCAAATACGTAATGCCCATTTCTTTGATCTTGTCCAGATAAGAAAATCCCTGGGCCAGGGTTTGTGTTTGTAATAACATGGTTAAAATATTTTTTTAAAATTCAACTTAGGTTTAAGAAATGATTGGCGAATACTTTTTTAAAAGAGTATTTTAAGAACGTTTTTATATCAATTGATGAACAACATTACAGCGATTGATTTCAAACGAGAATTTTAAGCCGTTGAATTCCCCGATTTTATCGATAAAGTATTTAGAACCCTCGTTAAAATGGGTAAATTGACAATTTTGCAATAAAAATAACCATAAATTATAAATATATAATTAATAATTATATTAAATTATTAATAACGCATATTTATGAATATGTAAGAAGGAATAATAGAATTTTAATAGGTATTCTTAGGTTTTAATTAAGAATGGAATGCCCTGGGATAGGATGGCAATTTCCTGATCGGGAAAGGTTTTGATTTAGAATGGTCCCATTATTATTCCGTAATTCAATTATATTTATTACTTAACGCCTAATACAATATGTCCCTGAAAAGAAGAGATTTTATTAAGATATCTACCCTAGCCACCGGCTCCCTGGGTCTTCCATTTCTTAGCCACATGCAAGAGAATTCTGGTAAAAAACCAGAATCGGGTATGGAAAAAGGGTTGGGGGAAATAAACCCCATAAGCCTGGAAGAGAGAAAGTCGAGGGTTGCCAAAGCACAGAAATTAATGGGCGAAAATCATATGGAAGCCCTGATTCTGGATTCGGGAACCTCCTTACTGTATTTTACCGGAATTTCCTGGTGGCCCAGTGAAAGAACGATGGTGGCAATTATTCCCGCCCATGGGGAAGTTAAATACATTTGCCCCGGATTTGAAGAGTCCCGATTAAGGGAACGAATCCAAATTGGAAATGAAGTAAGGGCTTGGCAGGAAGATGAGAGTCCATATGCCCTGGTTGCCAAAACCTTGAAGGATATGGGGATTCGTTCGGGGAGTATTGGTATAGAGGAGCGGGTCCGGTTTTTTATTTTTGATGGAATACGGAAAGAAGCTCCTGGATTACATTTTACAAGCGGGGATCCCATTACAATTCCTTGCCGGCTTATAAAATCGAAAGCAGAAATTGCCCTAATGACCCAGGCCACGGAAATTACTACCCAGGCTATGAAAATAGGTATTGCAGCCCTTCATGAAGGAATGGCGCCCCATGAATTTTCCGCTATTGTCGATAGGTACCATTTGGATCATGGAGCCGAGCCTGATTTTTCCCTTTGCAATTTTGCGGAAGCTTCGGCATATCCTCATGGATCGGTAAAACCCCAGCGGTTAAAAAAAGGGGATATCGTTTTAATCGATTGTGGGTGCCGGTTGGAAGGCTATTCCTCGGATATGAGCCGAACCCTGGTATTTGGAGCCGATCCCAGTCCCAGACAATTGGAAATATGGAACCTGGAAAAAAAGGCCCAGGCTGCCGGATTTTCTGCTGCCCGGTTAGGCGATCCCTGCAAGAATGTAGATGCTGCGGCCCGAAAAGTCATTACCGATGCGGGTTTTGGCCCCGGGTATAAATTGCCTGGATTACCCCATAGAACCGGTCATGGAATAGGGATGGACGGACATGAATGGGGGAATATGGTTAAAGGCAATGATTTACCCCTTCAGGTGGGCATGTGTTTTAGTATTGAACCCAATATTTCCATTCCCGGGGAATTCGGGGTACGGCTTGAAGATTGTGTTTATATGACGGAAAATGGGCCTGAATGGTTTTCCCAGCCCAGCCCTTCCATTTCCCAACCCTTTATAGCATAAAAGAGGAAATTTAAAATGATTTAGAGCAGGGAAATGGGTGATTTTAGTAATTGTTTATAGGGAAAAAGCGGAATATTTTTGACCGAAAAATCCCTATTTACAGCACTAATCTTTCCGGATATGAACCAGGCTCTACTAGAGAAGTATAAAATGGCGGTGCCCAGATATACTTCTTACCCCACCATTCCTTATTGGAATTCAGAAAAGTTTACTACGGAAATTTGGAAAAAGACGGTAAAACTATCCTTTAAGGAAAGTAATTCTAAAGAAGGGATCAGTATATATATTCATTTACCTTATTGCGAAAGTTTATGTACCTATTGTGGTTGTTATACCCAGATCACCCGAAATCATAAGGTAGAAAAGGATTATATAAATGGGGTTCTTGAAGAATGGAAACTTTATGCCAAGGTATTTCCTTCCCGGCCGCTTATCTGTGAAATTCATTTGGGTGGGGGTACCCCCACATTTTTTTCACCGGAACATTTAAAGCAATTAATAGAAGGAATTTTGACTTTGGGGGAAAAACATCCGGAGGCTGAATTTAGTTTTGAAGCCCATCCTGCCAATACCCGTAAGGAACATCTGGAAACCCTTTACGAACTGGGTTTTAGAAGGCTTAGCCTGGGTATCCAGGATTTTAATCCCAAGGTACAGAAAATCATACACAGGAAACAGAGTTTTGAAGAGGTGAAACGGGTCACCGATATGGCCAGAGAAATTGGCTATTTATCGATTAATTACGATTTAATTTACGGACTTCCAGGTCAAAGCCCGGAAAGTTTATCGGATAGCCTGGATAAGGTTAAGATATTGCATCCGGATCGGATAGCCTTTTATAGTTATGCCCATATTCCCTGGTTGAAACCTGGGCAACGAAAATATGGGGAGCAGGATCTACCCGATTTTCATTTAAAAGCAGCCTTAAAAGTGCTGGGGTATAAAAAGCTCCGGGAATTTGGTTACCAGGAAATTGGGATGGATCATTTTGCCCTTCCCGGGGACTCATTATATAAAGCCTATTTAAATGGAAGCTTAAACCGGAATTTCATGGGTTATACCCTTGCGCATGCCAAATTATTAATTGGGTTGGGTGTTTCGAGCATTTCCGATTCCTATTATGCCTATGCCCAAAATGAAAAGGATATTAAATCCTATCTGGAAAGGGTTCATTCCGGGATTCTTCCACAGGTAAAAGGACATATTTTAACCCAGGAAGATATGGCCATACGGAAATACCTTTTAAACATCACCTGTACGGGGAAAACAACCTGGAATCATTATACCGAACCTTTCGAATCCCTATGGGATAGTTTGGAACGTCTCCAGGTTCTGGAAGAGGATGGCCTGGTGGAAATGAATTCCTGGGGATTAAAAGTAACGGAGGAAGGCAAGGATTTTATCCGGGTTATATGCTCGGCTTTTGATGCCCGACTTTGGGCGAATAAACCCAAAAGTCCCCTGTTTTCCATGTCCATATAATCCTTTTTTTGGCCTTTTTATTCTTATGGTTAACGGCAAATACTCAGTCCCCAGCTTAATTTTCCAGGGCTTAAATAAGGGATGGAAAGGTTAAGACCCCGTAAAATAAACCAGATGCCCAGGAAGACCATCCAATAGGGAATCGTTTTGCTTAATCTTTGTCTTAGGAAAGGGTTCAAAAAACCTCCTCCCAACATAAGGGCCAGCATAAGGGGCAGGGTACCTAGTCCAAATAAAACCATGAACAGGGCGGCATTCCCAATGCTGCCACTATTTAAGGATTCCACCAGGGCCATATAGACGAAACCGCAGGGCAATAGCCCGTTTAAAACTCCGATAAGAAAGGGACCGGATTTATGGGATAAGGCATAAATCAAAAGATTTTGAATCGGAGCTATAAAGAGCATGAGGAACCTATTTTCCTCCAGTGAAATTTTCCGGAATCGTAAAAAGGATAGAATTAAAATTACGAGCCCAATTACAATACTGAGCCTTTGCTGGAATCCAATAATCCAGAGTTTTCTTCCCAATATACCCACCAATAAACCCAGAGAACCATAGGTCAGGATCCTCCCCATATTATAGGCGATCTTTTCCAAAACCCGTTTGCCCTTAGCCCCGAAGCCCGGAATACTTAAGGCAAGAGGCCCACACATACCCAGGCAATGCAGGCTACTGATCATTCCGGTCATAAAAGCGATAGCATACATAATTAGGGTAAATAAACCTCTTTATGGTATAAATAATCCCCCTTTGGGCTATTCCATTCCAAAATGATTTGCCAATTTCCCCGGTCAAGAAATTGATCCCCAATTTTTAAGGTATCGGGCCCGGGGAGAGTAAAAGCCAGGGTCCTGTCCAAGGCATGGGAGGAGGGCCGGATAAACTGGATTTTTCCCCTGGCCCTAGAGGTAAAAACGAGGGAAATCTGATTTTTCTGAATAGATATTTTGGGTTCTGCCTTATCCGCAAAGACCCTTTTTTCCCGGGAAAAGTCCCGGTCAAAATGGATGCCCTTTTCATAATAATCCGGATCAAAATCGTCGGAAGGCTGCAGCATTATATAGCTTGCCAAACCCAACATGGAAATTATAAAAAGTACTAAAAACCAAAAAATTCCTTTACCCCAATGCATCGTTTAATTTTTAAATGGCCCTAAAAAATTGGTAAATGTTTTTGTTACATACTGGTGATTTCCCATTATACGAAGGGGTACCCTGGTGGTATAATCCAGGAGGATATTCTTTGGAATAATGATAAAGAAAACCGTATTAGCGGCCTGCCCGGGCTTTATTCTTCCAGGTGCCTGGATAAATTTGATGGTATAGGCTGGGTTTTCAGGAACCAGGGTAATATCCTGGTTGAAATGGCTTTTATTGATAATTTCTGCATGATATAGGTTGGAAATTTTTCCTTCAGGTAATTCCTGGTATAATAAGCCCCCATACCGCAAAATAGTAATATCCAATTCCTTTCTGCTTACGATAAAATAGGTAAGGGAACTGATAAGTAAGAAAATGACTGCCGAATAGCCCATCATTTTCACGGTAAATTTGGGTCTTCCCTTTTGCTTGACCATGTTTTCGGAATAAAATCCAATAAGACCCCTCGGCTTATGGATTTTATCCATGACCCCATCACATACATCGATACAGGCCGTACAGTTAATGCATTCCAGTTGAGTCCCTTTCCTTATATCAATCCCGGTGGGACATACCGAAACGCAGAGCCCGCAATCCACGCAATCTCCCAGAGCAGGACCATGAGAATTTTTGGATAAATGCCCCCTGGGCTCCCCTCTAGGTTCATGGTAGGCTACCATTAATGTATCCTTATCGGTCAATACCCCTTGAAGCCGGCCGTAGGGGCAAATCAGGGTACATACATATTCCCGTACCCAAGCATAGACCAGGTAAAAGACCAGGGTGAAAACCCAGATACTGATAAATCCAAGTATATGTAAGGAAAGAGGTTCTGAAATGATTTTTAATAAAGCATCCGAACCAATAATATATGCCAGGAAGGTATTGGCAATCAGAAAAGAGATGAATAGGAAAAGACTATGCTTGGTAATTTTTTTTCGAATTTTTTCCCCGGTCCAGGGGCCTGCATCCAGCTTGATTCTTTTCTGGGAATCCCCCTCAATCCAAACCTCCAACTTCCTGAAAACCATTTCCATGAAAATGGTTTGGGGACAAATCCATCCACAAAATATTCTTCCAAAGGCAATAGTGAAAAATATAATGCAAACCATGAATACCAGGGAGGTCATCATGAATAAATAAATGTCCTGGGGCCAGAAGACCTGTCCAAGAAGGACAAATTTCCTTTCGGGAAAATCCAGCAATAATAAGGGCTGTCCCCCGATACGGATATAGGGGCCTGTAAAAAAGAAAACTAAATAGATATAGCTTAACCAGGAACGGTATTTATAATAATCTCCAGTGGGTAAAATGGGGTATAACCATTTCCGCTTATTTCCTGATGCCACCGCTGCTTCCATAATCTAAATTCTAACTATATTTTCTTCGAAATTTCTCTAGCTGAGAAGCTTATATTAATAGCTAAGCTTATCTCCCTGAGGGGGTTTTGCTCCCGGAGGATTGGTGCCATGCAGGGATTCAACGTAATTGGATACATCGGACATTTGCTGTGCGGATAATTGTTTTTCCCAGGTAGGCATACCCTTGTTGGAAATACCGTATTTAACGGTTTTGAAAATATCGGTTATTTTATTTCCATGCAGCCAATAATCATCGGTAAGGTTAGGGCCTACAATTCCCTGGCCCTTATCCCCATGACAGGCAACACAATATAAACCAAATACCGTTTTCCCGGCACCCAGAATCGCAGGATCGGTACTGAGCTTCACGCTTCTTTCATCAATTTGTGTGGGGAGTTTACTTAAGTAAAGTTTTTTATCCACCTCGGCCTTTGCCATTTCTATTTTATATTCTTCGTCTTGCAAGGGTGCCCATTTAAATACATGATAAATCAATAAATAGGATGCGGCAAAAAGAATTGTACTGATGAATAAAACCTGAAACCATGCCGGAATAGGGGTATTGAGTTCATGGATTCCATCATAATCGTGATCCAGCAACATATCTTTTTCTTCTGATAAAGGTTTAAGGGATAATACCTTATTCCAAAATAGCGATGGGCTATGTACCTTCTTAACGGGACTGAATTCGGCCGAAATTTGTTCCGCAGTAAATCCCTGAGCTTTATAAATAGTTTTTAATAGGAGATTAATAGTTCTGAAAAGGATCAATACCACTAAAACTAAAAGGAGAATAACCAGCAGAAATATCCAGTAAATTAAACCGGTATTCCAGGCAAATAAATAGGTGCCTTTACCCATTGCCCCAAAAGGTAGGAATAGGGCAATCAAATAAAAACCGAATCGAAAATTTTTCATAGATGATTTTATTTAATAGTTAGTTTTCGTCTCCAATGGGTAATTTCTTCATGTATTCGACATCTTTTTTCTTCATCCGGAGAAGCATGACCCCTACCACAAGAAAGAATATTAGAAAAATGCTTAAGGATCCAATCAAATAGACTTGATTGGCTGTAATGGTTTCAGTGAATTGTCTAAACATGGCATTATTTTTTGCTAAGCGATTTATTGGCCTTAATGTCGGTGCCTAGTCTTTGTAAATAGGCAATTAAAGCAACGATTTCCTTGTTTTTATTAATTTGGATATGGTCAGAGGCCAGGTTTTCGGTAATCCTGGTTTCCTGATCTACCAGTTCCTTTTGGGCTATATGTTCATAACCCGGAGCATAAGGGACCCCTAATTTTCGCATGGCATTGATTTTTGACTGGGTAGTAGTGGTATCTAGGTTCTGGGTATATAGCCAATGATAATCTGGCATGATACTGCCCGGAGATATTGACCTAGGATCCAGTAAATGGTTAAAATGCCAGGAATCCCCATATTTTCCACCTATTCGGGCCAAATCGGGACCGGTACGCTTGCTACCCCAAAGGAATGGGTGATCGTAGACAAATTCCCCCGCCTTGCTATATTCTCCATATCGCTCGGTTTCCGAACGGAAGGGCCTAATGGTTTGGGAATGGCAATTGGAACAGCCTTCCCGGATATAGAGATCTCTTCCCTGTAGTTCCAAAGGGGTATAGGGCTTTACACTGGAAATAGTAGGGATATTGGAAGAAATGGTAAGGGTGGGCATAAGCTCGACAAAGGTTCCTATCAGGATCACTATCAGAGACAAAACAAGAAGTTGGATGGGTTTTCTTTCTAAAATGCGGTGCCAATGCCCCCGGTCTTCGTTGGGTAAAAGATTCGCCATAGCTGGGGCTTCAGCGGCCTCATTGGCTACCAATTTCCCGGCCAGCATGGTTTTGGTAAGATTATAGGCCATTAATATGACCCCAATCAGGTATAAACTTCCCCCAATGGAACGCATAATATGCATAGGGAGAATGCGAAGGGTCGTTTCCAGGAAGTTTGGATATTTCAATATGCCTTCCGGGGTAAATTCTTTTAGCATTAAAGACTGGGTAATGGCGGCCCAATACATGGGTATCACATAAAATAGGATTCCCAACGTACCAATCCAGAAATGGGTGGTGGCCAGTTTTTTTGAGTAGAGTTCCGTTTTATAAATTTTGGGAATTAACCAGTATAAAATGGCAAAGGTTAAGAAACCGTTCCAACCTAAGGCCCCTACATGGACATGGGCAATAATCCAGTCGGTAAAATGGGCAAATCCATTTACTTGTTTCAAAGCCAGCATGGGGCCTTCAAACGTGGCCATTCCATATGCTGTAATACCCACCACCATGAATTTCAGGGTTACATCATCCCGTACCTTATCCCAGGCGCCGCGCAGGGTTAATAAACCATTGATCATACCGCCCCAGCTTGGAGCAATGAGCATGACGGAAAAGGCTACCCCAAGGGATTGTGCCCAACCCGGCAGGGGAGTATAGAGTAAATGATGGGGGCCGGCCCATATATAAATAAAAATGAGGGCCCAGAAATGCAGGATACTGAGTTTATAAGAATAAATAGGACGACCGGCCATTTTGGGCAGGAAATAATACATCATTCCTAAATAGGGGGTGGTTAGGAAGAAGGCTACGGCATTATGACCATACCACCATTGTACCAGGGCGTCCTGAACACCGGCATAGACATAATAACTTTTCCAGGCAGAGATAGGAAGCTCAATAGAATTGACAATATGCAAAACCGCTACCGTAACAAAGGTGGCGATATAGAACCAAATGGCCACGTAGAGATGTTTTTCCCTTCTCTTGAAAATGGTACCAAACATGTTCAGTCCGAAAACTACCCAAACTACCGTAATCGCAATATCAATAGGCCATTCTAATTCAGCATATTCATGGGAGGTGGTTAGGCCCAGGGGAAGGGTGATTACCGCGGAAATAATGATAAACTGCCAGCCCCAGAAATGGATACGACTCAGTACATCGCTAAACATCCGGGTTTTTAACAGGCGTTGAAGGGAATAATAGACCCCCATGAATATGGCGTTTCCCACAAAGGCAAAAATTACCGCATTGGTATGTAGGGGCCGTATTCTACCAAAGGTGGTATATTGATTCCCCATATTCATAGCAGGCTGGTACAGCTGCATAGCGATTACTAAACCAACGGTCATTCCAATAAAGCCCCAAACAATGGTGGCAATGGCAAAATCCCGAACTATTTTATTGTCATAGTAAAATTTTTCTGTCTGCATAGGTAGATGCGTTTATGGGGCTAAAAGTAAAAGGGAAGGAATTCGGTCAAAATGATTCTGGTTAGGCTGGCTTATGATAAGCATCATTCCGGCGGATCGACTTTGATTTCGTCATCCAGTAAAATGCGCATTCCAGGGGTATGCAGATCTTCATTTTGACCTGTTTTATGGGCCCATAAAAAGGCCAAAAGGAATACCAGGCCCATTAATACACTGCAGCCGATAAGAAAAAAGAGAATACTCATAATAGATGACGGTTTTTGGCGGCGAAATGGGTAGCCAGGGTAGTAAAGGATATAATGGTAAGGGTACTAAGGGGCATTAGGATCGCAGCAAATAGGGGAGAGACCTTCCCCACGACCGCAAATCCAAGCCCAACCAGGTTATAGCAAAGAGAAATAAGAAAAGAATACTGGATAATTTGAACGGTATCCCGGGAAAATTGCAGAAACTGGGGTATTTTTTTGAAGGATTCCCCCTCCAAAATGGCATCGCAACCCGGTGAAAAATTATTAATATTATCGGTGATGGCAATTCCCAGATCCGCTTGTTTTAAGGCTCCGGAATCGTTTAATCCATCGCCAATCATCATCACCCTATGCCCCTTTTTCTGTAATTCTCCAATAAAATTCATTTTTTCCCTGGGAGAAATATTAAAATGCAGGGCATTAGGATTTGGGAAATAAGGCTTTAGAAATTCCTTTTCCAAATCCTGGTCCCCGGAAATTAGATGCAGGTTTATATCCTTGCTTAAGGATTTTAGATTCGCAAGTCCTTCCCGGTATTTGGAGGAGAAGGAAAAATATCCCAGATATTGATCATTAATTTGAACATGAACCCTGGTACCGGATTCTGCCTGGGCGTACCGTCCCAGGATTAGTTTTTTAGATCCAATTCGAATAAGATCCCCGTCCACCCATGCCTCATAGCCCGATCCTGGAATCTCATGAAATGAATCGGAGGGAATTCTCTTTCTACGCCCCAAATATTCCTGGATCATTCGGGAAAGTGGATGAAGGGAATTTATGCAGGCCGAATAAATCAGGGTTTTTTGCCTTTCTGACAGGATTAAACTGGTTTGAACCTCCATTTCATTTCCCAGGCTAAGGGTTCCGGTTTTATCCAGAACCAGGGTGTCCAGTCCGGCCATTTTTTCAATAGAGGCCATATTTTTAATGAATAGATGGTTGCGATCGAAAATGCTCAAGGCCGCGGCCATGGTAAAAGGGGTACTTAATGCCAGGGCACATGGGCAGGCAATGATGAGGACTGCTGTAAAACTTAGCCAGGCTTGGTTGGAATTAATGGGTAGCCAGATAAATAAGGTCACCAGGGCAAGGCTAAACAAAGCCCAGATAAAATACCGACTCAAGGTTTCGGAAAAGGTTTTCTCTTTTTCCGGACCTTGGTTATGGAAAACCTCCTGGTTCCATAAGGAGGTCAGGTAACCCTGGGCTACTGGCTTTATGATTTCCAGCTCGATGGCTTCGGTAGTTTGACGCCCCCCGGCATATACCACCTCCCCGGGAAGCTTCGTAACCGGAATGGATTCCCCGGTTACGAAACTAAAATCGATACGGGCATTTCCTTTTAAAAGAATAGCATCGGCAGGTATAATCTCCTGGTTTCTGATCAACATCCGATCGCCCACTTTCAAATCCGAAAGAGCCACCGGTCTTTCCAGGTTCTTTTCTAAAACCAGTACCGCAACCGGGAAGAAGGAACGGTAATCCCGTTCGAATGAAATATGATGATAGGTTTTATTCTGTACCCATTTTCCAATCAGGAGAAAGAATACCAGGCCGCAAAGCGTATCGGCAAATCCTGAACCTGTTTGCGAAAGTATTTCGTAAAGGGTTCTTAGAAAAAGGACGAGAATACCCAGGGCCAGGGGAAGGTCCAAATGTAGGGTCCAATTTTTCAGGGATCTCCAGGCAGACAGGAAATAGTCCTGCCCACAATAAAAGGCTACCGGTAAGGAAAGGAGAATATTTAAAAAGCCAAAGAAAATTTTATAGGAATGGTATTCCTTCCCCATGCCAAAATATTCAGGAAAGCTTAGCAACATCACATTCCCAAAACAAAATCCGGCCAGGGCTATCTTTAAAACAAGCCTATCCTTTTTGTCGGTATTTCCGGTTTTAACTACATCCTGAAAAGAGATTAGCGGTTCGTATCCAATGGAACAGAGTAATTCGACCAGGTCCTTTATGCTTAAAAGGTTTTGGTCAAACTGAATCCTTACCTGTTTCTTAAGAAAATCTACCCGGGTATATAAAACACCCTTATGCAGTTTGTTCAGGTTTTCCAATAACCATAAACAAGAACTGCAATGGATGGAAGGAATGTAGAATCGTATCCAGGAGGAATTCTCATCCTGATAATCGATTAAATCCCGGATTATCCCTGGTTCGTTCAGGTATTCAAAATGTTTTTTCTTATCGGCCAGTTTTGACCCGGGATGTATATTATAGGTATAATAATTTCCTAATTGGGAACCCGATAGGATGGTATAAACCGCCTTGCAACCGGCACAACAAAAATTCTTTTGATCTATGGAATAAGCCTCGGTGTACGATTCCTCCCCGCAATGATAACATAGGGTCGATTGAAGAATTTCCTGTTCTATCATGGTCATGATTATGACCTCAAAAATCTCTTCTAAACCAGGGTATAAGAATGATATGAATAGGAGGAACCAATGATTTTAATCATTTACCCTAGGTTTATCCTTTTTTTAATAGGCCTATTAGGCTGTCCCAAAAAAAAGAGGGATATTTTTTCCCTTCATTATTCTGTTGTTAAGGCCATTTCGAATTTCATCAGGCGATCAATTGAAAATAATTTTTTACAAACGAATTTATTGCTTTATAATTGCCTATTAAATCTATAGGAGTTATATGAATAATAATTTTACCAGATCCAATTCTGTTTCAGAAAGCAGGTGGACTAACCGCCCCTTCTTTTTCCAGTTTCTTCTTTTTTGCTTTTTGACTGTTCTTTTAACTCAGTCGTATTTAGTGAACGCTCAACTTAATGGAAGCTATTCGATTTCTGGAATTATAAAGGATGAGATGGGGAATCCGGCCATAGGTTCCAATATTCGGGTGAAAGGAGGAAATTCATCTGCTGTTTCGGATTCGAATGGGAAATTTACCCTGGTCACAAATCTCAAACTACCCTTTACCCTGGTATTTACCAAAGTGGGATATACCGCCCAGGAATTTATTATTCAGAATCTGCGTCAGGAAATTACTATACAACTTAATTCACAATCCTACCTGGTCAATGAGGTGGTGGTGACGGCTTCCCGAAAGGAGGAACGCTTAATGACCTCCCCGGTGGCAATAGAAAAACTAACCTTAAATGCCTTAAAACAATCGCCGGGACCCAGTTTTTATGATGCCCTGGATCATTTGAAAGGATTGCAAATGACCAATACCAGCATAAATCTTAAAGTCCCCAATGCGAGAGGATTTAATAGTCCCAATAATTTTCGTTTTATGCAATTAGTAGATGGGGTTGATATTCAATCGGCTACCCTGGGGGTTCCCTTAGGGAATGCCATTGGACCCACTGAATTGGATATAGCCAGTATTGAAATTACCCCGGGGGCCGCTGCTGCCCTCTATGGCACCAATGCCATAAATGGCTTATCTAATTTATTTACCAAGGATCCGTTTTTATATCAGGGCCTGAGTTATTACCAGAAGGTAGGCGTGAATCATGTGGATGGGATTGGTTTACCGGCCTCTTTATTAACCGAAGAAGCCATCCGATATGCCAAAGCCTTTAAGAAATTAGCTTTTAAGGTCAATTTTAGCTATTTGCAAGGTACAGATTGGCAATCGGATACCCGAAAAGATCAGAACCCCTATACCTTAGCATCCGCCAATCCGGCCTACCCGGAATTAAATGGACAAAACAATCCTGCATATGATGGTTGGAACAAATACGGGGATGATGCCCTTTCTGGCAGTAATACGGTCACCATAAAAGGACTTACCGTTAACGGAATTAAAAGACCTAATTTAACCGTTTCAAGAACCGGATATAATGAAATCGATTTAGTAGATCCTAAGGTCTCCAATATAAAAGTAGATGCTACACTTGCATATAAAATAAATCCCCTAACCACTGCCTCCTATACCTACCGGTATGGGAACTTTGATGGAGTATTTCAAAGAGGGAATAAGATTTCCCTACAGGGTGCCTCGGTACAAAATCATAAACTGGAACTAAAAGGGAAGGATTTTCTGATCCGGGGATATTGGTCCATAGAAAATACCGGTCATTCGTTCAATGTAAAACCGCTTGCCGATAACCTGGATTTAAATCATGCCAGTAATTCGGTTTGGGCAAGCACCTATTCCAATTCGTTAAATAACTATATAATTCAGAATGGACCGCTTACTTCGTCCAATATTGTGGATGCAAATGCTTCGGCCAGGGCTGCAGCAGATGCCGGAAGGGTTTTACCAGGCACTTCAGCATTTAATTCCTTAAGGCAAACCATTATAGGGATCAATAATTGGGATATTAAATCTAGTTTAATACCCAATGCCCCGGTAACTGGGGGGGCGGCCCTCTGGCAGAGAAGTAATTTCTATAACCTGGAAGGGCAATGGGATTTAAGCCAGAAGATAAAGGTAATTGATCTTTTAGTCGGGGCAGATGTTCGGGTTTATCAGGTCATTCCCGATGGAAATAATTTTGTGGATTTCAGGAGGCCCCTTGCAGAAAGAAATATTCCCCTTGCAGACGGATCCTTTGGAAAGGATGTGATTTATAAAAAGTATGGGGCCTTTTTTCAGGGGACCAAAACCTTCCTGAATAATACCTTAAAGGCCTTTGCCTCCTTGCGATGGGATTATAATCCCTATTTCGATCCAAAATGGACCCCCCGCATTGCCTTGGTTTATTCTCCAAATAAGGATCATAATTTCCGTTTTACTTTCCAAAATGGTTATCGATTCCCTTCTTTATTTGAAGCCCTTTCTTTTGTAAATAATGGAAGGGTAAGAAGGGTGGGAAGTTTGCCCTTTATTAATGATGGATTGGGGTATTTAAATAATAGCTATACCCAGGCCTCTGTAACGGCATTTAATGCGGCAGTAAAATCAGCTCCGGGATCAGCCAGTGGGACCGATTCCACAGCCCTGGCAAACAGTACCTTATTACAAGCCGCAAATTTACCCCGATCCAGACCAGAGGAAATTACTTCCTTTGAAATTGGGTATAAAGGGACTCTATTGGAAAACCAGGTTTTTTTGGATGTGGATGCCTTTACGAATCGATATAATGGGTTTCTGGGTCAGATTCAGGTATATGTACCAAATGGGGTTAGTATAGGAACCAATGCCGGAATCTTAGCCATGCTGGATATTAACCGGGATCCTACCACGGGTTCTTCTACCAATGCCCCTAGCTTAGGGCAAAGCCGGTACCGGGTTTATACCAATGCCAAAAATATATATACCAATTATGGTTCTTCCGCCGGTATAAGTTATCGTTTTTACCAGGGATATACCTTTTCCGGAAATATAAGTTTTAATAAACTTCAGGCACAAACTACCCGCGATTTATTTATTACCGGATTTAATACCCCGGAATGGATAACCAATGTATCTATAGGAAACAGGGAATTGACCAAGAATTTTGGATTTAATATCGTTTATAAATGGCAGCAAGGCTATTTAACGGAAAGCCCCCTGGTAACCGGTTATGTCCCCGATGTAAATACGTTTGATGCCCAGGTAACCCTTCGACTGCCTGCCTATAAATCTATAGTCAAGTTGGGTGGGACGGATATTTTTAACAAACGCTATTTACAATATGCCGGTGGTCCAACCTTAGGGGCATTGTATTATATAACCATTACCCTGGAGGATATTTTAGGCCATTCCAGAACTAAATAAATATTTATTTTTTAATGGTATTTAATAGGGAATAGGTTAAAAAACCTAGTAATAGCATAATCAAGCCTAAAACTATCCAGATATATTTTATGGACAGGGAATTTTTTTGAGCAAGGGGTTTCAAAATAATGTGTACCTGCTTTATAGAATCGGGAACTAAAACAGGCATGGCATCAGGTAGGCTATCTTTGAAATAATCCAGATCAAATTTTGGATTTTTTGCATTCTTATTGCCAAAATACAATTGATACCGAATGCCTTTTTCTAAAATTGCCAGTAAAGATTGTTCTTTTTGATAGGTTTCTATGGAAGAAATTTGTAAAGGGGGATTATCTTCATTTTCTATTTGCCACTGCAAAATGTTGGTTTTAGCATCGAAATCCGAAATAAGGGTATTCCCGGATTTTAAAATAATATCCTGAACCCATTCTTTTTTATTTCCAATATATTGGAATAGATGAACCCGCCTTAGGAAAAACCTGGGCTCTGAAATATGCATTCGAATTTGTTGAATGGGAAAGGATTCTTTATAACGTACCTGAACAATGGATAAGGTGCCGCTATCCTTTTTTAAGATTTCCTCCTGAGGAAGCTTTTGGTATTGAATTATGGTCCTGGCATTATTTATATAAATTCCAGCCCGTAAAATAGTAATTGGCTCATTTCCCTTATTGTTTACTGTAATTTTATAGTATTTATAGGAGGATATCGGTAAGGAAATTATTTGTTCGAAATAATTGGAACCTGTTTTTGGATTCCCAATGGCCCCCGATTCCAGGGAGATATTTTCTTTTAGGGCAATCCATTTATGCAAGTCCTCGCTTCCGGAAATATTAAATTCCCTAATGACCTGGGTATTCCCTATTTGCAGGGCCAAATCTTGTATCAGGTATTGGTTTTGATTTACAAAGACAAAAATGGAATCCGTCAAGGAAAAGGTCTTTACCTCTGGAAATGATAAATAGGATTTTAAGATTTCGGAACCTGTCAGGTTTTCTTTAATAAATGGAATGGATTTATTTTGCGCATTAAAAATTCGAATATCAGAGAAATCTTTCTGAGTATTAGATAGGATTTCAGGGCTTAATTCAATTTTATAAAAACAGGATGAATCGGGTACAGGTAGTTTTGCTGTATAATGAAAACCCACCTGGGCTTTTAATATTCCTGGAAATAAGAGAATTAAAATAAAAAAGCGGGTATTAGTCTTTTTTAGCATCCTCGTCGACAATAATAATTTTTAATTTTTGATACATAAAGGAAACTACCAACAATAATATTCCTAATAAAAAGAAGGAAAATATTTTACCTGTTGGAGGAATATTTTGGATATCGAACAGAAATAATTTCAAAAGAGTAAGACTGAATAAACTAAGGGAAATTATACGTAAATCCTTTCGCTTAAAATGAAAGCCCAACCATATAAGGGCAAAGGAACATAAGCCCCATAAAATAGGGAGTATTACTTTGGTATAGATCCTGGTTAAATCTTCCCAGGAAGGGTATGATTTATAAAACAGGATTCGAAGAATCCAGCTAAACTCAAGGCTAAGAAACAACAAAATGGAGGAAACCAAAATCCATGTTCCAATGGGATGTAGATCCTCCTTTCTATTTACTTCCTGTAATTGTATTAATTCCCAGAAAATAAGGCCTATTAATATTGCCGTACTAATATGAAGGGGGACCAGGAAAGGCTCTATTTTTTGTGTTGTTAAGTCCATCCTTTCCAGATAGAATAATTGGTTGAAGGAGGTGAAATAATAAACCAGGGCGAGAATTAATAGAATTAAGCCGGGTTTAGGATTTATTTTTAGTAGGGTACTCCTTTGTCCGATTTTAAACAGGATATAGGCAAAGGATACAATATAAAAATCAAGGAGGAATACGCTATAATTATTTATTGAGGCCGTTAAATGGGATTGGTAATTAATTTCGAGGAACCCGGATATAAAGAGCAAAAAAACAGAGGTGAAACGGAAAACTTTAGGGTTTATCTTTATTCCATAGAGTACCGGGTTTGGATCCTTCCTAACCAATATATAAAGGATAAAATTGCTAATGGAGGCAACAAAAAGGGTAATAAAACCCTTATTCAGAATAATGGGAACAGGATGCAGATATGTTAAGTAGACATTGGAAATGTCCAGGAAAAGGCTGATCAACATGGCATTCCAAATGATTATGGAACATAATTTCATCAATTGAATTTCGGATTTTAAATAAAGCCAGTATAATAAACACATTTCAATAGACCAGAAAAGGGTAATATAATGGCCATTCAATTGAATGGGAGCCGTTAGGGAAATAAAGGTTAAGGTAATCCCAATTAATAGGTATAATATATTCTTATCTACCTTCTTTATTCTGAACAGGATATAGGAGGCGATTAAATTTAATAAGGCTATGCTTAGGGTAAAAGAACCATTCCATAATTTTAAATGAAGCAGGTTTAGAAAGTATAAACCCGCTCCAAAATAAATTGCGGTGTTGAGTAATACTAAACTGAAATCAAATCCAAGGAATTTTTTGGTTTCCCTGATATTAAAAGAAATATTGATAGAAAAGTATAAAATGTATAACAAGCTGGAATAGAAAAAAACAACAGAATATTGGCTTATAGGGATAAGCCAGCAAAGCCAGGCAAATACCAATACAGTTAAAACAAAAGCAAGGGTATTAAGGATCCTCCAGAGTTTATTAAAGGCTATAAATAATAATCCAATATTCAGGATAAGGAGGTAAAAAAATAAGGCCAGGTAGTTTGCCTGGGAACCTGAAACCAGAAATGGACTTAACAATCCCCCTACAAGGGCAATGACTCCCAATTCTTCCCGGTCATAGAGCAGGGATAAAACCACCGAAAAGCAGGTAATGCCTATAAGAATCAGGAAGGCTGTAGTTTGATTAAATAAATGAAATTGGCTGAAAGCCAAAGTAATACTAAAATAAAGAACCGCGAGCCCCCCTCCGGCCAATACGGAGCTAAAGGCATGAAAATTTTTTCGTAACCGGTGAGCTGTTCCGATAAGAAGTCCCCCTGCTAAGATACCAATGGCCACCCTACCTACAGGACCTATCCAATTATTGTCTATGGCATACTTAACAAAAAATCCTATAGCAAGTACCAAAACCGCAATCCCAATTTTATTGACCAGGTTTTCCCCAATAAATTTTTCCAGATCCGGGTTCCTTTCCATAAATCGTTCCCAGAAACCCTTAGCCTGGATTTGTATAAGGGGTTCTGAAAAATCAGGGATGGCCTTTAACGGGATTTCATTGGTAGGGTTTGATAAGCCCTGATTTTCCTTTAAAGAAGGAAGGCTAATGGAGATAGGAGGGCTAACAGGTCTGTTCGTCAAGACCGGGGTTTGCACCGGGGAAGGTGGAATGGGTTTCGTTTCCGAAGGCCGAATGGTTTCCTTTCCCGCTTCGTGGAATTCGTTTTTTGCGTATAATTCCAGTGTATTGGTTAAAGAATCTAATTTATCCAGTATGGTTTTTATTCTATTTTCCTGTTCATTCGTTTTCCCATTCTGTATTATTAATAGGACTAAAATTATAAGGAGGATGAGGGCTAAAGGAATTTCCATCTACATATATTTTATTGAATATAGATTTAATTTTCCTTAATAAAACAGATCTCAGGGTTTAAACAGGGGGTTGGGTCGGTAAAATCCGCCTCCGGGAAAGAAAACCTGGTAGTCAGATGGGAAATGGGTGCTTTTTTGGTAATAGTCGGTGGTAATAATCTGGGCACCGGAACGCATGGCCGCTTCAAAGGAGCTTCTATCATTTAATCGGGCTTCCCGGGTATCGGCATCGGCACGGGTACGGATCATATATCCCTTTCGCACCAGAGCCTGGATTTTTACCTCGTCTTGTTTGGCCTCATTCATAATATGAATTCCTGCCTCGGGCGTTCCCGGGTCTGCATCGGCAAATAATAGCCTTCCTTTAAGGGAGGGATGCCCTTGAATATAATACGTTCTTTTCTGGTCATTTTCGTCCAGGATAAAAATGAATTTTCCCCTGGCTTTCTTTAAGCTCGGCCATGCCCCATCCAAAACGGCCGATTCCAAACTAGGAAAGTTTCCTCTGATTTGATCGGGGGTAATCATATAACGTTCTCCAAGATTCTCCCGGAACGATTGATCCAATAAATCAAAAATCCTGGGATTGTATTTTTCAGGAACAGTAAATCCGGGGGGGTTATTAATGGCATCATCCTTGGCATTCATGGTGATAAAAACGGGGAAATGTTTAGGATGTTCGTCCGACCATTTTTTTAATTCCTGTAAGCATAATTTCAGGGTCAGACAATTCGAACGGAAATCTATATCCTGAACATGAAGAATCTTAAAACCGGTTTCCTTCATCACCCCATCCGGATCGAAGGGGGCTTGGCCGGGTGCCCAAATCAGGGATTTTGGTTGGCCATACCGTCCGCCCAGGGTATCGGAAGCTATATCAATTTCCAGATTATGAAGACCCAGGTTTAATTGTTCTGTTAGGGAAATATGGCTATAATCCAGACCAAAGGCCAAATTGGAATCCACTTTCTTTATCATTTTAAAAAGAATGGGATCGATGGACTGCTTATAACTATTATGTGATCCGATTACCTGTATATGATTTAAGGGGATTTTATCTTCCAATAGGGATGCCGAAAATTCTAAAGGAAGCAGGATTAGGAAGAGGAATCCAATAAAGGGTTTCATACAGGGGGCATTTATTTTTTATTGGAATAAATGTACATCTTCGAAAATTAGGAGATGGGAAAAAGGATTAAATAAAATTTTATAAATCCAGCTTAAAAATTTCAGAGATCTCCTTCCTTCCTTTTGGGCTTAGCATTAATTCTCTGGATCCCTCTATTTTTCGAAACCATTTCCTGCTTACCATATTTTCCAATAAAAGCGCCCCTAATAATCCCGCTAAATGAGGTTTCCTTTCTGTCCAATCCAGGCATTGCCGGGTTAGGAGACGACGTTTCCCATCCCATTCTTCCGGGATTATTCCAAATTCCCTGAACCATTCCCTCCCGAATGTGCTTACCAAATACCCATCGCCTGATTTGCAAAGGACATTCGTTTTTTCAAGACCTTGGGTTATAGAAACCCCAATAAAACCAGCTAAATGATCATAACAGGTACGGCAATAGTAAATTCCAGCTTTATGGACTTTATTGAGTTCTTTTTTTTCTTCATGAGGCGAGATTAATCGGCCAAGAGATTCAATGGCATAGGCAATTTCAGGGCTGTAAAACGAAAAGTACCGATGCCTACCCTGCTTTTCCATTTTTAAAATTTTAGCATTTAGTAATTTCCCCAAATGATTGCTGGTGGAAGTGGTGGAATTATCAACCAAATTGGCTAATTCCGTTGCCGTATAAGACCTTCCATCCAATAAAATCCAAAGTATTTTTGCCCGGTTGGGCTCGGCTAAAACAGAGACCATTTGACTGAATTTTTCTTTTTCGTCCATAGTTCATTATTAAATGAATTATGAATTTAAAAATAGTATTTTCTTTGAATATACAATCCTAATATATGGTAGCAGTGGTATTCGAAGTTGAAATTAATCCGGGTAAAAAATCCGCTTACCTGGATTTAGCCTCTCAATTAAAACAGGATTTAACAGGAATAAAAGGATTTATTTCTATAGAGCGATTTCAAAGTTTAGCCAAGGAAGAAAAACTCTTATCCCTATCTTATTGGGAGAATGAAGAAGCCATTGCTCAATGGAGAAATTTGGATAGCCATAGGGAAGTGCAGTTCCTAGGAAGAAATGAAATTTTTACCGAATACCATTTAAAAGTTTGCCAGGTCATCCGAAATTATGGAATGCATGATCGGTATCAGGCTCCCCCAGATAGTCAAACCTTTCATAAAAAATAATTATGTACGATTTAGAAGTAAGACTTAAAAACCAGCCTGGGTCCCTGGCCCGTTTGGGAGAAATTCTTGGCAAAAACGGAATTAGCCTGGAAGGAGGAGGCGTTTTTACCCTTGGAAAGGATTCAATTGGACATTTTTTAGTTGAGGATGGAAATAAGGCCCAATCTGTATTGGAAAAGGAAGAAATAGAGGTATTGGGTATTCATCCGGTATTGATTCAAAAATTAAAACAGGAGGTTCCGGGTCAGCTGGGCCTTTTTTGTAAAAAAATGGGAGAGGCAGGGGTGAACATATTGGCACAGTATAGTGATCATTATAATCAACTTATATTGGTGGTCGATAATATGGAACTAGGCTTGAAAATTTCCGATGAATGGAAAAAGCGGAATTAATGCTTTTCAGGAACAAGAAAGAGCAAGGAATATAAGGTAAAACACCCCGATACGTCCGCAGCCCAAACGTTCGATTGGCTCGAAGAGCGGTATCCCGATTTACCTTCTGTGAGCGTAAAAACGATCTTTAATTTCGTCCACGCCATTCGTAGCAAGTATAATATTCCAAAAGAAGCTACCCTGAGGGAGTATGAAGCGGTACAGGAACTTCTTTATGGACTGCAAACTCAGGTGGATTTCGGATTTTATAACCTAAAAACCACTTTGGGTAAAACAAAAAAGGTTTAATTCTTCACCTTCTTATTGTCGCGCTCCCGGTACAAATTCTTATTTTTCAAGGATACTCCCTTTACCACAGCCGATGTGATTGAAGCCCATGAGAAAGCGTTTGAATATCTGGGGGGATGTCCTAAAGAGATTGTTAATGACCAAGATCGCCTTTTCATCGTTTCGGAGAAAGTAGGGGAAATTATTCTCATATTACTGTCATCGAGAACAACGAAGCCGAGACCATTCGATTCATCTTAATCCAAAACGAAGGCGATCCCTGCCTATTCACCGAGATTCCCCAATAGCCTAAGGGAAGAAACTTTTTTTTACTTTCTACGTTTCGTTTATTTCGAATATTTAATCTACATTTATTCAAACCACCGACCTCAGCCATTATGGAAATACTACAAAGCCTCCCCAAACCTACTAAAGTGGAACAGGAAATTGCTCAGAAATCCTACCACCAACTCAACCATATATTAAAAAATATTCACTCCTCCGAAGCAGAAATTGAAATCCAAGAAACCCAAAAAAAGATTAGGGTGCCCCTCAGGGCCCTCCAACTATTGGAACAAATTTTAAAGGCCATGAGCCAAGGAAGGATCATTTCCATCATTCCCATGGCCACCGAAATAACAACCCAAAAAGCGTCGGAAATATTAGGATGTTCTAGACCCCATATCGTAAAATTGCTGGAAGATGGGAAAATAAAATACACCAAAGTGGGTCGACACCGAAGGATACTCTACGAAGATTTGATTAATTACAAAAACCTGCTGAAAAAAAACCAAAAAAATCATCTTATAGAAATCATGCATTTAGACGAAGAAAGCGGGTTATATGATTCATAGCGTCAGGTTCATAGCCGTTCTGGATACCAATGTCATCTATCCTATCATCACCCGAGATATTTTGTTTTGGTTTGCCCACTATGAGCTATACACGCCTAAATGGAGTCAAAATATCTTCAACGAATGGGAAACCGTCATGATCCGTAATGGGGTAGACCCCACAGAAGCCCGAAGGAGAATACAGATCGCGCAGAAGCCTTTCCCGACGCACTCGTACACAACTACCAAAGCCTCATTTCATGGCTTCAGTTGCCCGATGAAGATGACCGTCACGTACTCGCCTGCGCCATCAAGACCAATGCCAATATAATCGTCACCAATAACCTCAAAGATTTCCCCGAGGACTACCTCGATTCCTTCGGCATAAAGGCACAAAAATCCGATGATTTTCTCACCGACTTAATCGACCTGAACCCCCAACAAGCCCTGAAAGCCTTTAAAGAAATGGTGTTGCACAAGCGAAAACCGCCGATCGATGAATACGAATTATTAGCCCAATACCGACGAATAGAACTTACCAATACCGCCAACTACCTACATACTCTACTCTAAGAGTTCATGTAATCGCTTTAAATCCTGGAAATTGACCGCATCTAGGGCCCGGATGATTTCATCCTTGGCATCCCCTATGGATCAGTATGGTAGAGATGCCTTGATGGAAATGATAGAGGATCGGCAAGGAAAAAAATCCACCATCATTGCTGCACAATTACCCATCAATTACACACTTAAGAGTAGAGATACATTATATAGAATTTGTTTCAAGTAACTACCGTAACCAAGCGCAAAACAAAGCCTGCCCTTTAATAAATGGGTGGGCTTTGTTGTTTAATGTGTATTAGCCCAGGTATTTTTTGAGCTTATAAAATAAATCGTCGGGATTAAAGGGTTTTGTTACATAATCCTGCATCCCGGCTTTCATGACTTTCTCCCGCACATTGCTCGTGGCCGAGGCAGTCAGGGCTATAATGGGGATTTGGGTATTAAATTTCCTTATATTTCTGGTGCTTTCATACCCATCCATCACTGGCATATGCAAATCCATCAGGATAAGGTCAAATTTCTCATGCTGGACTTTTTCAAGGCCCATGGATCCGTTTTCTGCACAATCCACCCGGGCATTCCAGCCTTCCAATAATTGGGTGGCATAGAATACATTGTATAAGGTATCCTCGACTAATAATATTTTCTTGTCTTTTAAATCAAAATAAACCTCATCCTCTTCCTCATGGGTCCAGTCCTGAGCATTGGCTCGTTTTAATTCCAGGCAGAAGCTAAATTCACTTCCTTTCCCTATTTCTGATTGAACCTCAATATGGGAATGCAATTGGTTAATAATTTTCTGGCTTATAGCAAGTCCCAAGCCAGTACCCCCATATTTCCGGGTAGTGGCGGTAGATTCCTGCATAAAGGGGGAAAATATGGTTTCCAGCTTATCGTTTGAAATTCCTAATCCTGTATCTTTTACCAGGAAACAAAGGCTCGCTGTATATTCGTTTAGGTTTACCAAATCTAATTGAACGGTTATGTAGCCCTTTCGGGTAAATTTAATGGCATTGGAAACCAGGTTATTGATTACCTGACCTAATCGAACATAATCCCCAATAAAGAAATCAGGAATTTGCTCATCGATAAAAAGATTGATATTATTTTCTCTTTCGTTGGCGGCCTGGGTATTGGCAATCACCGTATTTTGAATCAATTTACGGATATTAAATCCAGTTTCCTCTAATTCCAGTTTACCTGCTTCTATTTTATTAAAATCCAGAATATTATTAATTAATACCAATAAATTATCGGCCGATATTTTTAATACTTCCAGGTTATCAATCTGATCTATTCTTGGATTATTTTGAATTAATAAATGCCCCATTCCAATCACCGCATTTAAGGGTGTCCGGATTTCATGACTCATAATGGAAAGAAATTCCGACTTTGCCCGGCTTGCCTGCTCGGCTTCTTCCTTGGCAAAAACTAATAGAGATTCTGCCTTTTTTCTTGAATTTATTTCTTCGTCCAGAATATGGACAATTTCGAAAAAATCATCATTATAATTAAATAAAAAATCTGCGCTTTCGGATTTTAAATTTTTTATGCTGTTTTTTAATTTCTGAAGGGAAAGCTTTCGTAGTTCAACTTCTTCCCTCAATCGGGTATTAATCTCATTAAATTCAATTTGGGTAAGGGAATAGGCATGATCCGATATTTCCTTATCCTTTTCATAGGAATTGTAGGATTCATTGACCGATTCCACAAATTTTTGAAAGGCCTCGTTCTCGTCCAATGCCGGGTTTGAATATTTTCTAAGCTGTCGTTGCAGCAGTTTATGAAACAGGGATGTGTTCAAGGTCTTCATCAAAGGTGGTGATGGTCATGGTTTGATTATTTAATTCGGATTTAGAAAAATAATCATGAGGGCAAATTTCTCCATAGGAGTAAAATCCGGAAATTAGGGTATTATTTCCGAAAATCTCCTTTACGGCTTCATTTTCCTCTTCCGTTCTGCTGCCTAATATGAGTTTCCTCCCTACACAGCTAATTAATAATGCCATTTTTGGAGGATTCTGATTCGTTTTATTGGGATTCATACTATTACCGGCAGCAATCCCGGCTCCATGAATAATCGTATCAAAATTGGATTTCATAAAGCGGACATAGGAGCCTTCCGGTATATCCCCGGCAAAGGTCATACTATCGGCTTCCGTATCTATGGATAGAATGGTCCTGACCAGGGTATGGGTTTCTCCTTCCAAACGCACATTTAATGGGAACAATAGGGCCGATCCGGGAAGGTCCTGGGCATACACCCCCAAATACTGTTTATAAAGGTCCAAAGCCGATTTATTTTCAATTTCAAATAAATGGTTGGATTTTGATTTCGTTACTTTTTTCTCCGGACCAAAGGTTTCAAAACCTCCATAGGATCCATAGCCCACCCGCAAATGCTGGCCATAAAATCCTATACCCACAATATTTCCTATACCGGGCTGGGAATTATAGCCCACCAGGGTGGATTGAAAATTGGCCGCATCCCCAGCCAAACCTCCGGTAATGGGAATTTTGGTTTTATTATCGGCTTCAAGTCCGTTTACTAATTCAGAACCATTTACCAATCCTCCATCGGAAAGAATTAATATATGAACTAGATCCTCTTTATATAAGGTATTGAATAGGTTTTTTCCTGCTTCAAAGCTTCCGTTTTCCTTATTTATTTGAATCGAAACGGGAACCACCCGGGTTTTTTCAAACTGCATAATCATGACCGAAACGGTTTCATCAAAAACCTGTTCCTGATAAATTTCACCGGAGGTAGAGGCCAGGATGATATGGGCCCGTGGATACTCACTTTTTAGTTTTTCGTAAATATCTTCTTCCAATAAAATATCCTTAGCACCAAATCCTAGAATCAGGATTTCCCCTTCCTCATTTAGTATATCCCCTTCTATAGGGGAAAATCCATGATTCACATATAGTTTTTGAGCTGCTCTCATTTCCTTGTTTAATTTACTTTAAGCTGGATATTCTTCATTTAATTTATGGGATACTAAACGAATCGTTTGAATTAATTCCTGAATTAATTCGGGTAATTCCGGGCTGGTCCTATTTTCTTTTCCAATACTTTCAATAGTCCGGATGGTGGACTTAAGGGTATGGATATGTAAATTATCAATGCTGGGTTTTATCTTATGGGCTAGTTTTCCCATTTTTTCCCATTCCTGGTTTTTATAGGCTTCTTCAATTTCTACCACGGTGGGGGGTGTTTCCATGAGAAATATGCCAACCATTTTCTTTATAAATGCCTCATTTCCCCTGCTTATGGCTTTTAATCCGGATAAATCATAAAGATTTTCGCTTGAAATTTCCTTCGGAACAGGTTTGGGTTGAATTTGTACAGGACTCGATTCCTGGGTCCAATGGTGTATCATATTGATTAAATCGTCTTCCTGAAAGGGTTTGGATAGGTAATCATTCATACCTGCCTGTAAGCATTTATCCTGTTCCCCCTTTATGGCTTGTGCCGTAAGGGCAATAACCGGGGTTTTCAATCCTCTTTGTCGTAGGGCTTTTGTGCAATCCAATCCATTCATCACAGGCATTTGAATATCCATCAGGATAATATCCACCGGAGTTTTTTCCAGGAATTCCAATGCTTCCTTCCCATTGGTCGCTTCATAAATTTCGGTTTCGAAGTTCTCCAGGGTAATAGAAGCAACTAATCGATTTAAATGGTTATCGTCCGTAATAAGCACTTTTAAGCCTTTCAGGAAGCTTCCATCCATGGCCGTGTTCTTCTTTTCAGGAAGTTCGCCTGGTGTCCCCTTCATGAACTCAATAATCATGGAGCAGGAGGTGCCAAGGCCCTTTTCACTTTCCACAAGGATACTCCCTCCCATTAATTCGACCAATTGTTTACAAATGCTCATTCCCAATCCGGTTCCCCCAAATTTTCGGGTGGTCGATTCGTATTCCTGGCTAAATTTATCGAAGAGATGGGTGACAAAGTCCTGATCCATTCCTATTCCGGTATCTTTTACCATTATATTCAGGATCTGGGATTCCGGCTTATCTTTAATTAAGCTAATTAGTATTTCAACCGTTCCTTTCTCCGTAAACTTTACGGAGTTGGAAATTAGGTTAAGTAAAACCTGGTTAATTCTATAGGGGTCACCAAGAAGAATTTGGGAAATTCTGGGATCATAATAAGAATTAAATAATCGTATTCCTTTTTCTTCTGCTTTATGGATAAGAACCAGGATGGAACGCTGCACTACCTTATCCAATTCAAATCCAATTTTTTCTATGCTTAATTTCCCCGCCTCGATTTTAGATATATCCAGGATATCGTTTAAAATAACCAATAAATTTTCTGCGGAGGATAATATGGTATCCAGATAGAATTTTTGCTGGGAATTTAAAGACGTTTTAGTGAGTTGATTACTCATGCCCATAATGGCATTCATGGGCGTCCGTATTTCATGACTCATATTGGCCAGGAATACCTCCTTCGATTTAGCCGATTGTTCGGCTAATACACGGGCCTCTATGAGCTCATGCTCTAATTTTTTCTGGTCGGTGATATCTAAATATATACCAATGGACCCCATGATTTTATTCTCGTTATTATATCGGGGTGCCCGGCTGGCTAGCCACCATTTGGTGATACCTTCTTTGTTTTTAACTTTTAGTTCATAAGCCGCCGAAATTGGGTTTTCCGGATTTTCGGTTTTTGTTTTTTGAGAATCTAAATTTTTTACAAAATCCTTTATGGTTTTACCTATTAATTCCTGGTCCTTGAATCCGCTGATATTGGTGAAACCCTGGTTGGAATAGGTGATTTTTCCCTCTATATCCATTTCCAACAGGCCCAATTCCATATTGTCAATAATACCCCTGTACTTTTCTTCGTTCGACCGAAGGGTGTTTTCTATATTTTTTCTTTCCGTTATATCCATCATGAACCCGGTAAATACCTTGGCATTCCTTTCGGATAAATAGGAAAAGGAGGAATGAATGGCATGCCATTTCTCTCCAACTCCGGGAACATGTAAACGCGACTCATCGTAAAATGGTTCCAGGGTCATTTTACTTACCTGGTTTTTCTCCGTGATCCGTTTTTGGTCTTCCGGATTGAGGTACTTTAAATAATCGTAGAAATCTTCCGGCTGAATTCCAAAAACTCTTTCCATAGCCGGACTTACATACCGTAAACCTTCGGAGCCGTCGGGGCGAAATTCAAACTCATAAATTACGCCGGGAATGTTTTCGGATAAGGATTTGAATTGTTTTACCCTTTGCTCCAGTTTAGTTTCTGTTTTCTTGATTTTTGAAATATCGGTATGCGTTCCAATGATTCGTAAGGGAAGACCATATTCGTCCCGTTCAATCACAACTCCCCGGTCCAAAATCCATTTTATTTTATTCTCTTCGTTAACGATCCGGTATTCAATATTATGGGAATCGATAGCCCCGGATATATACTTTTCAAAGGTTTGCTCCAATTTTACCAAATCCTCTTCGTATACTCTGGACCAACGCCGCATGAGATATTTTTTATCAAAGAACCGGCTTCTTTCCTTGGGGATGTTTTCGCTAAGGAAAAGGCCCGATTTCTCATTCCGGAAATCCAGCTCCCATACCTCGTCCCCAATTTTCTCCAGGGCAATACGGAACCGGGCTTCCGATTCCTTTAGTTTAGTTTGGGTGGATCTTTCCAGGGTAATATCTTCATAGAGAGCAAAATATCCGGTAACATCCCCTTTTTTATCCCTGGTGGCCTGACCATTAATTTTAACCAGGAAAGGCTTCCCATCCTTTTTATATTGTATAAGTTCAATGGTACAAGTTTCCCCTTTTCTAAGAGATTCCCTCATACTTTCCAGTTCGACAGCATTTGTTTCAGGCCCCTTAAGAATTCCATCGGCCTTTAGGCCAAGCAGTTCCTCAAATGGATATCCACTCATTTCTGTAAATTCCCGGTTTACCCAGGATATTTTTCCCAGGGTGTCGAATATGACCACCCCATTGGTGATATTTTCGGCTATTTGGGATAGAATTTTCAGCCTTTCTTCCTTTTGCTTTTCGAGGGTAATATCCTCTATGATAGCAAAATATTGAACGGTTTCCCCATCGGAGGTTAAATAAGACTGGCCCTTTGCCCTTCCCCAAAACCAGGTTCCATCTTTTTTATAATGAATGAGTTCCACACTGAAGGGTTCCTGATTATAAAAGGAATCCACCATTTTTCTAAGCTCCTCCCGGTCCGTTAAGGGCCCCTTAAAAACCTCAACAGGGGTTTTACCATAAACATCATGGAATTTATACCCGGTTAATTGTGTAAATCCTCCATTCACCCAAAATATTTGGGCATTTGCATGGGAGAATAAAACGCCGCTAACATTGGCCGAAGCCACCAATGATAAACGCAGAATTTCCTCCTGGTTTCTTCTTCTATTGGTAACATCCCTTCCGTAAACATTGAAATAATGCTCATCCTCAATATTGACACAGATAAAGGAAAAAATTCTTTTATCGGATTCTATTTCTAAGCTCCATTGGTGGGTTCCCGGATTTTTTTCCTGGGCTATATATTTCCAGAATTCCTCTGCCGTATAGATTTTTTTATCGTAATAGATCTCAGAAATAAGCTCAGCAGCGGGATTGGTTAAAATTATTCTTCCATTTTTTTGAATCCGGTAAAGAGGATCAGGATTTTGTTTGGAAAATAAGGATAAAGCATTAATCTCCTCCGCAGCGATTCGTAAATCATTTTTTTGCTGATTTATGGTATGGATTAATTCTTTTAACTCATCATTGGCAATTTCCTGTGATTTTAATACATGTAATAGGTCTATCTGGGGGTCATGAAAAGCAAAATCATTAATGGTTAGTTCATTCTTTAATAGTTCCTCCATAGAGGCAAGCCAGGGAGAACCCACAAAAAGCCATTCCTCCTTATTGGGAAAATATTCAAATTGCCCCCGAAGAAGGACTTTGTTCTCATTTTGCATTTCAAGCCAAACCCATTGATTGCATAGGCTTTGAATGGTTTCTCGGGTAATTTCACTAACCTCAGGCTTTTTAATTTTGAAAACATCCTGGAAGAAATTCTTTTTATGGGAATGGATTAATTTATTTAATGAATTTCCAATTTCTTTAATTTCTAAATCTTTACCCAATAAGAAATAAAAAGGAAAAAGCCTATTTATTTGATCCTGACTAAATTTTAATTCCCCTTTTTTCATGAATTACCAACTAACCTTATAAACTTCATGAGAATCTCCCAAAATCCTGTTCTGTATTAGATCTACTTTAACCGGGGTGGAATACATTTTGCCTAATCCAACTAATAAACCTCTTACAAATTCCTGCAGGCCCAATCGCTTAGAAAAATAGTGAATATGGATACTGGTATCCTGTATATCACTTACCTTGAATTCGGGGGGGCTAAGCTTTGGATAAATTAGCATTACCCTATTATGAAACAAGGGCAGATTCATTAAAAACTCTTTTAAGTTATTTCCCCCTGCTTGCATCAAGGATCCATATTTATCCTTGGTGGTTTTTAATACCCACCATTCCCCAAAGGATTCCAAAACATTGGATAAGGGCAATTTCATTTCTTCGGCTACCGCTCCGGCAAGCTTATAGGTTATATCGTCATCGTAAGGCTCGTTACTTAAGAAAAAATCAACCTCAATACCACTTCTTTTCAATATCAGGTCCCATTTTTCCTTGCCGAAGTTTTCTTTTACCAAATCTTCGATCGCTTTATTTATAATTCCATACATAGTAGAAGGATTTAAAGGATGTTTACAAATGGTAAGCTAAATATTGTACCATTAATTTAAATGATATAACTAATTGAAAATCAATATTTAGTATAATCTTCAAAAAGGTATTTTTTCTTTTAATTGGAAGCAATTCCAAATTATAGATTTTTAGGCCAAGGCATTGGTCTGCATTAATTTATAAATAGTGCTCTTTCCAATTTCCAAAACCTTTGCGGTAGCCATCACATCATTATTATTTTTTTTCAGGTAATATTTAATAATATCGAAGGTGTATTCTTTCAGGCTTTTTTGTTCCATAATAAAGGAAGATTCTACCTTAGGCGAATTGATTTGAATATCTTCCGGTCTTATTTCATTGTTCTCACAAAGTACAGCCGCCAGGTCAATCATAGCCTTTAGTTCCCGGACATTCCCCGGGTAGGTATATTTTAGGAGCTTATCTTTGGCCTCTTTGGTAATATTTAAAGATCCCATTCTATTTTGACGGGAAAACTCTTCGGCAAAATGCTTGGCCAGGATAAGGATATCATTTCCCCTCTCCCTGAGGGGAGGAAGTTCAATCGGTAGGCCCAATACCCTATAATATAAGTCCTCTCTAAACCGACCTTCCTGTACTTCCTGAAGCAAGTTTTTATGGGTGGCAATGATTAACCGTACCTGTAGTTTTACTTTTTCGGAACTGCCCAATCTTTCTACCTCCCTTTCCTGAAGTACCCGGAGTATTTTGCTTTGAAGACTTAGATCCAATTCGGCTATTTCATCCAGGAAAATAGTTCCCCCATTGGCCTCTTCAAATTTTCCTATTTTCCTATAATTTGCCCCGGTAAAAGCCCCCTTTTCATATCCAAACAATTCACTTTCTACCAGATCCCTGGGAATAGCCGCCATATTAACCGCCACAAAGGGTTTTTTTCGTAATTCAGAATTATAATGTATGGCTTTTGCCACAATTTCCTTACCCGTTCCGGTTTCTCCTGTAATGGAAACGTTTATATTGGTTTTTACTGCCTTTTCCATTATTTGGAAGATTCTTTTCAATGCATCGGATGCCCCAATCAAGCTTTTCTCGAAAGAAAATTTTTGTTCCAGTTCCACTTTTAATTGTTCCACTTGCTGTTTTAGATTTAGATTTTCTTTAACTCTGTTTATACTATTCCACAATAGCTCTTTTGTGGATTCATCCTTAACCAAATAATCGGATACTCCCATTTTTAATAATTTCACTGCTACGGATATTTTTTCCTGGGCACTGATCACTATAACAGGTAGTTCCTTATGAACTTCCCTGATTTTTCGGTAAAGTTCCTCACCCGACATATCTGGCAAGGTAAAATCGAGACATATAAGGTCGGGTTCCCTATACAGGTTTCCCAAACAATCCTTTGCGGTACCATATCGCGTCACTCTATTGTCCGGGTTTTGGCTAATATGGTACTCCAGGATTTCACCATACCAGGGGTCATCTTCTACAATAAATATTTTACAGGAATTCATAAATTGCCTTTGTGTGCAAATTCTTCTAATTTTACGCAAACGAATGATAGAAAGTTCCTCACTTTTTTATAAAATCTGGAAAAAAAATCCAGATTTTGGAATAGATAGACTTGCTAACGCAATAATGGATCGATAGAAAGGGTTTTGCTTTTTGGCATTAGATTTGGGTAGTGAAAATCAAAATTGTCATAATGGAAATAAAATCTACTTTAGAAATCCCTGAAAGGAAAGAAAAAACCCTGCTAAACGACACCCTGAGTGGATTTGAAAAGCAATTTAAAAAGGCACAGGCGGTATTTAAATATGGGATAATTATTCCTTGCTATAATGAGGAAACCCGTTTTCCATTTCCTATTTTTTTAAAATTTGCAAAAAGCAATCCTGATGTATTGCTTTGCTTCGTCAATGATGGAAGCAAGGATAATACCCTGGGGGTAATAAAAGGATTGCAAATAGAGCAACCGGAAAATATCTCGGTATACTCCTGTAAGCAAAACGGGGGAAAGGCCGAAGCCGTTCGTCAGGGAATGCTTTATATATACAATAACTATGATATCCCTTCTATGGGTTTTCTGGATGCCGATTGTGCAACCACCCCGGAGGAATGGTTATTAATGGCAAGATTCAAGGAAAAATACCCTCAGTTTGGTGCCATTGTCGGTAGTAGAATTCAACGACTGGGTGCTAGCATTAATCGAAATGAAGGAAGATCCCTGTTTAGTTCCCTAGTGAAAAAATTTATCAAAGTGATATTAAAGACTCCATTTCAGGATACGCAGTGTGGGGCAAAGATTTTCATGCGGTCTTTAGTTCCTTTTTTATTCTCCCAGCCATTTATGACGCCCTGGCTTTTTGATGTGGAAATATTCCTTCGCCTGCAAAAAAAGTTTGGGAAAACTACCTTGCAGAAAGGCGTTTTGGAATATCCATTAATGAATTGGACCGAGGTAGGGGATTCCCGCTTAAAATTAAAGCATACCATAAAGATTCCGGTTCAGTTAATGAAGCTCTATTATCGTTATCATTTGAATAAGAAGGCCTTTGCCTGATTTCCATTTTCAAGATTTTCCTTCCAAAAAGCATTCTATTCAAGAACGTAACTGGAAAGGGCGAAATAGGAACCTATTTTGCCCTTTTCTGCGTATAAGGGAGGATGGTACCATCTAGATGAGAAAATATAAGAACCGGGTTTGGGAAGATTATATAGGGAAAAAGTTATTGCTCGTGGCTATGTCCATTGTGCTATTAACCCATGCCTCTATATTATATTATACCATGCCTCAAACCTATGATGCCTATGTCCATATTTTCTTTGCCGACCATTATTCCCGGTTTTGGTTTGAGCCTTGGGAGTATCGTTGGTATACTGGTTTCCTTACGATAAGTTATCCGCCCCTGGTTCACCAGATGGTAGGACTAATTTCCAAGGTTTTTCCCTTAAAAGTGGCCTTCTGTATTTATGCCATTTTTCTATTCGAGGTCCTGGTAATTGGGATTTATCGATTTGCAAAGCTTTTTTTTGATAAGACTACAGCCGGGGTAGCGGCCCTGGTTGCCGTCGCCCTATCCTCTATAGTAGAAACCCTTCATGTATATGGTCAGCTACCTACCCTGAATGGATTATCCTTTTTATTAAATGCCCTTCCCTTTCTTTACCAGTTTATCCGGACCAAGAGACCCGTATACCTGGTCATGGCCTTGACCTTTTTAGGGGTAACCATTAGTGCCCATCATGTTACCGCCTTATTTGGAATGATTTTTTTTATAGCCCCTACCATTTTTATGGCCCTGGTTGATAATTTATCGGAAAGGGAACGGCGTTTCCCTTTATTCCGGTTCCTGGGGGTCATGATCGAGGAAGCCTTAGGGAAATTTAAACAATTGGCGACCTATGGGGTTCTGATGATTTCCATGATGGTAGGGCTCATCTTTCCCTATTGGTATTGGAGCAAAGCCTATCCCATTACCCAGGTTTCTATTCCTCATGGCTCCCGGGATAATTTTTTAAAGGTAGCTTCTTCGGGCCTGGTATTTTATGTGATTCCCCTGGCTTTAATTATAGCCCTTTTGCCGGCTATTTCCTTTGCCATTACCCAGAAAAAGCGTTTCATGGGTTGGGCCGTATCTTTTTTTATGTGTATGCTTTTTGGGAGCGGGGGTACCACCCCCATTACCATTAAATTATTGGGGAAAAATGCCTTTAATATTCTAACCCTGGACCGTTTTGGTTTTTGGGCCTCCATAATTGCCATACCCTTTATAGCCCGGTTTATTCTTTCTTTTTTATCGGGACAGGTCCAGGATTTTTGGGTGAAAAGGATAAAAAGGTCCAATCATTTTATATTATCGGTTATTACCGGATTTTCCTATTTGATTTTCCTGGTCTTTGTGTTCTACCTGGCCCGTTTTCGTCCTCTACAGCCCAAGGAAGTAGAAATTCAACCCATATTGAATTTTCTGAATCGGGATGAGCATATGCGATGGCGGTATCTCACCCTGGGTTTCGGGGATCAAATGGCCTGGCTCAGCGCCAATAGTCTGGCAGCTACGGTAGACGGTAACTACCATTCGGCCCGAAGGTTACCAGAATTAACCACACGCCCCGTAGAGCGCCTGGAAAATGCCAAGTTCTCGGGCGATGAGGGACTGGCCTCCCTAACCGATTTCCTTACCTATGCCCAGAAATATAGTCTGAAATATGTTTTCAGCAATGACCGGTATTATGATCCCCTGCTTTATTATACCGGATGGAATAGAACCATTCGATTGGAAAACGGGATAATGGTATGGGAAAAAGGAAATATATCGACCATTAAACCGGTAACCCCGGTTAAAATTTCTCCTATCATGCGCTATGCCTGGGGGATCCTTCCCGTATCCAGTTTATGTTTTGCCATTATTATGACCTGTATTTATTTATGGCGGTTTAAGGAAATTGAATATATAGAATTTACCTCCATGGAAGGTTATGGACCCTACCCCAAAATGGTCATGATTTCTTCCAGTTTAATGCCCGTCATCTTTTTTTCCGGTTTCCTGGTGTTCCAGGTCTACGAGTTATTAATGGTGAAAGAGCAGGTAGATCCTATTACCACCATGCAGAATTATTATAATCACCTGGATTTCCAGGAATTTGAAAAGGTATTTCATTTTTTCAAACCCTCGCCTACCTATACCCTCGATCAATATTTATTGGAAAAATCGGTAGGGGATGGGGGACTCCTCCCTTCCTATGCCAAATTAGACAGTATTGGGGTGAAGGAATTACGAAAAAATAAGGATTCGGCCTTGGTAAAAGTCTTTACCCGATGGAGAACCTCCCTGGGGCATAGGGAGAAACTGGACACCTTCCAATTGTATTACCTGAACAAGAAATGGTATGTAGAACCCCATCGGTTTGTTGCGGAGATTCCGGATTTACAAATGAGAAGTTATTCCTATACCATATTTAAGAAAGTAGGAAAAAGGGTGATAAGCAGTTTCCCAACGGTGAAGGATGATCGGGTGAAAAAACCCTTTGCAGCCTTTAAGCAGGTAAATTTTATACGGTATAATGAAGCCAATTTTGTTACCGGGGAAATTGTCAATGCCGACGATATTCCTACCAATATTGCCCTTACCCTGAATGTGACCTTTAAGGATGGCTCTTTTAAGAATTATTATCCTTTAACCGGTTTCCAATATAATTTATCCCCCAAGTCCACTTCCACCTTTCAGATCCCCCTCGATAATTCCTGTTATCTCGATTCCGCCAGAATTCAATCCATGAGTTTATATGCAGAAACCGATGTGAGCGAGCGGGGATATATTCATGGAGGAACCGTGTTGTACCATACCCAGAAAATAAACAGGGACTCCTTATTGTTGAATGTGCGTTTTTACGATGAATTGACCCTGGAAATGAATATCCCCGGAGTTTTATTAACCGAGAAGGATCCGGAGGGTAGAATTTGGCAATCTAAATTATTGGTTTTCCCCACCGCGGTACGAAGTGGTTTATCCCTGGGTTTTCGCCAACCCATTTCCAAGATTCAGAACCAGGCGAGAAGGATGGATTATCCTATTCAAGTAATCATTAATGGGCAGCCCCGAACAATTCTACCGTTAAAAAAAGATGAATGGGCCCAGGCTAATAATGGTATCACTATGGTCCCTCATTGTTTTATGTCTCAGGAACTGTATTTGCAATGAGAAATCTGGTGGCCATTATGGTATTGCTAATTTTCTTTGGGGCCTGTAAAAAGAGCCTCAAAAAGCCAGTTTGGATAAATTGTCAGGATACCGTGTATATACAAGAGCAACCCCTTCTTTTTAAGGCCGATTCTGCTTCCTGGAAGGCTACTTTTTTTGGTCCCTTACAACCCCTGGTAATACCCTTAAACTGGAAAAGGGGAATACTAACCCTCCATTTGGAAAGACTGGCCGGGGTTATTAACGGGCCTTCCGACCTGGTATTGAATTCAGGTAATAATTATTTCTATTATACATTCCATATCCAAAATCCAGGAACGCTTAAGTCGTATTTCCGGGATTTTCATAGTCCGAAAACGGTCAATCCAGATTCCAGTCTCCATATCCAGGTGATGAATCATGAATATGATATTTATAGGAATTTAGTTAAAATAGATGATTTGGGCCTCCTTTTTCATGAAAAAGATATTGCGATGCCCCCCAAGGCAGGCACTTTCAGAGCCATTAAAAAAGAAGCCCTGAGTTCCTTTTATGTCCAGCCTGGATCTGCGACTTCCATGCCTGTTCGATATTATAAAAACGAAAGTAAAAAAACTTTTGAAATCGTTTTGGGACCCCTCTTCGATGCCTATCATAATAAGGTTGCCGATGGTACCCGGGTCTCCTTTATTTTCTGGGATGAGGAGAAAACGTCCAGACTGGAATCGGTTTTATTGGATTCCTATTGCCAGGTTTCCATCCCCTATTCCCTGGGGAAAAGTTTTTTCCTAAAGGCGCAAATAAATGAAACCCAAAGTCCTAAAATCCTTATAAAGTAATGATAGTTCGGTACTTAATGGGAATTTTATTTGTCATGACCCTGATCTTTTTCTTCCTGGAAGGAAAATTATCGGAGACCTTTAATGAAAAACCAAAATTTACCCGATTTGATACATTGGCCTTTGAGCATCATGCCTATATGGAATTAAAGGTGGAATCAAAGTATAAACCATCGGTAGAGCAATATAATGCACTATTGGAAGATTACCCCAATTTATGGGCCCATTTGAATCAACTTTATTCTACAAACGATGTGGTGGAGGGGAAGGAATATTATACCGAAGCCTGGTTTGTAAATGCCTGCAGGAATTACCATGGGGTTATGCCTACAGGCATAGAAAGAAAGGATACCGAACATCATGTTCACCTGGTCACCTGGGCATGGGATGGGCTCGCCTGCCATTTGGTCGATAGCAATGCGGTATTTTATTATACCCATCAGGATCATTTAATAAAAATTACCCGGGCCAATATCGCCCTGGTCCTTTTGGTACAAGGGGATCATTGGCGGGTAGATGCCCTTAAAATACTTAGTGAAACCCCCTTATATCCAAAACCAGAATACCATGAAACTTGCATTTATCTCCCCTTATCCACCCAGCCAGGTAACCCTGAATGAATATGGTTACCATTTAATACGGAGCTTTGTTGGAAAACCAGGTTTGGAGAAAATATATGTGTTGACCAATCATTTGAAAAATGATGCCGAATACGATCGGTATGCCCTGGAAGGAATAGAGATTGTTCCCTGCTGGGATTTTGATAGTAAAATGGCTGCCTGGGATATTCGAAAGGCCTTAATCCGGTTAAAACCCGATGCCGTTATTTTAAACCTGCAGTTCATGACCTTCGGAGCAGGTAAAATCCCTGCCGCTTTGGGCTTATTAACCCCATGGATTTGTAAACTTTTGAAAATACCTTCTATTGTGATACTCCATAATATCACGGAAACGGTAAAGTTGGATACCATTGGAATGGCCAAGAGCAAATTTCTGGAAAATATTTTCCTGGAAATTGGAACCCAGCTTACCCGGTTTATATTAAAAGCAGATTTGGTAGGGGTTACCATTTCTCAGTACGTGGATATTTTACGGGAAAAGTATAAAACGGACCGGGTTATTTTACTTCCCCATGGAAATTTTGAATTGCCGGAAAGGAAACTATTATTAGAGCCTATTAAGACCTATAATTTAATGGCTTTTGGAAAATTCGGAACCTATAAAAAGGTAGAGGTTATGCTTGATTCCACCCGAATCCTGGAAAAGAAATTCCCTCAATACCAGTTTTTAGCCACTATAGCCGGAACCGACAACCCCAATGTAAGCGGGTATTTGGATGGGGTACGAGAACGTTATAAGGATATGGATAATTTAGTATTTACCGGATATGTACCGGAAGAAAAAGTGGCTGATATTTTCCAGGATAGTACCTTTATTGTATTCCCTTATACCACCACCACCGGTAGTTCTGGAATTCTTCACCAGGCTGGTTCTTATGCAAGGGCCACCATTTTACCCAAAATTGATGATTTGGAAAGGGTTGTAGAAGAGGAAGGGTATGCAGGTGCTTATTTCGAAACCGATAATGCAGAAAGCATGGCGGCTACCGTTTCTGAATTGATTGAAAACCCAGGAAAAAGAAAGCAAATAGAAGACCAGAATTTTGCGGCGGCTAAAGGATTGCCTATGAAAGAATTGGCAGAATGGTATCTGTCCCATATTCACCATTTAATTGAAAAAAAATCCGGTAAGAAATAAAAAGCCCTGAGCGAATGAATACATTGATACAAAAACCCATTCTCTGGGTACTCGACCTCGTATATCCTATTTTCAAAAAGATATTACCTTACCCCATTTATTCCTATTTGGCCGTGGGAGCCATGAATACCGCCTTGAATATTATATTATTTGCCTTATTTTATCAGTTTATACTGCCCAAACAAGGCCTCTTTATTGGTTCCATAAACTTGGCATCTACGACCTTGGCCCTGGTAATTTCCTTTATATTGACGGTTCCTACCGGTTTTTGGTTAAACCGGAACTTTGCTTTTGCCGAAGCAAAAAAGGATACGAATCAAAGCGCGACCCAAAGCATCAAGTATTTCCTGGTGGTTTTACAGGGTCTTTTTTCGGATTGGTCAATCTTAACCGGATTGGTATTATACCTGGGCATTTACCCTACGGTAGCGAAAGTACTTTCCACTATGATCGTATTAACCTTAAATTACCTATTACAGAAGCATTTCACCTTTAAAACCAAGGAAGCCGAAAATTAAATAAAGGGGCTTTAGAGAATTAAAATATTGGCTGTGGTGAGCTGGTTTTCCCGACTTAATTTCAATACATAGTTGCCCGGTTTTAATCCGGAGAAGTATACATTGTAATTATTGCCCAAATCGTCAAAATACCATTTTCTTACCAGGATACCGGTGGAAAGGTCGTAAAGAAAGACTTTGGTGCTATGACGGCTTTCGTAGATCCCGGAAGACTTCGCCGCAGCCATCTGCGCCTTCATTAGTTTCCCTGAAGTATCGGTAATATTGGTTACCTCAATATGAATTTGGTTACTGGAAGGATTAGGAGAGACCTGGATGCTCACCAGGGAGGAGGCGATAAACTTTTTGGTAATATTTTGAAAGGCCTTTTTACCACCTGTTTTAATAAAGCCTCTGAAATTAAGACTAAAACTCTGACCCCTATTTAAGTCAAAATTGAAATTCTGATCCCCGTACCAGTTAAAATTAGTCCCGCTTCCACTGGCGGTAACCTTGACATCTTTGGTATAGGGCCAGTCGAAAAAACCATAGGTATTGCCAATGCCTATATAATTGATACTATCTATTACCCTATCGGTATTATCATTGAAGAAATTACCAACCAGTTTACCTGAAACTAATTTTACGGGGAAGGAAACTGTTTGACCGTTTAGGGTGGCCATTAAATTCATGAAGGAAGATTCCGGGCTGAGACAGGTTACCGTGACCGTATTGCCTGCCGTATCCATTTTTAGATCTGGATCCAGTGGGGAATAGGACCATGTAACGGTTTCTCCCGGATTAACTCCGGTTGCGACAAAGACCCCATGATCAAATATGGAATCGGGGCCCTTTATCGATATGGGGAAGGAAGTGATGGAATTCGAACCCAGGGGATCCAGCCAGGGTTTTAGACTTCTCTGAGGAGTACCATCCCCGTTCCAGGACAAATCAAATCTTCCAAAAAAATTAAGTCCAGTTTTAGGCATACAATTCGACGCAAAGCCCCCGTGTAATTGTCCAATGAGCATATGATTCTGGTCCAGTAAGGGACTTCCAGACGAGCCGGGTTCCGATTCACCCAGGTCAAAAAGAACAGACCAATGCGTATTTGCCGCGGTATTATTTTGAAAGCTTTGGGAATTTCCGTACCAGGCAATCGGGGAGGAGTAGGGGGTAATGAGGCTGGAAGTGTCCAGGCTGATTTTCTTTATATCCACCATAGGATGGTGGATGAGTGCACCAGAACTTTTGGCTGTGCTATCCCGGCTCCATTCCAGGTAATAAGGATTCAATCCCGTTACGGTGGAGGGATTGTCGGTCAGTTTCAAAAGAGCAAAATCCGTGGCCTGGGAATTTGCTAAGAGGGTTGCTCCTACCGTGGTAGGGGTTGCTGAATAGGAATTGGAACAATCCGGACTTTCATAATTCCAATAAACTACTAAGGAAGCAACATTGGTATTCCCGTTTGCATCATAGGCATTATTGAGACAATGATTCGCAGTAAGAAAATAAGGACTTCCATCCCTGGCCGTGTTTTGCACCAGGCTCCCCGTACAGGCAAATCCGCCAAGGGTGATTAGGGCCACTGCCCGTTTTTCTTTTTGGAATTTAGATCCGGGAGGACAATTAATATTCACTTCACAGGAGGCAGATCCTCCAATATAGGGGGGATAAGACAAGGCATTCAATTGCATTAAATGTTCCGGAATTTTAATGCCCCTATAGGCATGTACGACCTCTTTCAGCGATATTACCGGTTTGGTAGAAGTTCCGGCAGGTTCCATGTATTCCAGTACCGCTTTATGACCGTAAATAAAAGAGGTAGCAAAACTTCCGGCCTCCCCATCCATTCCTCCCTGATTATTTTTGGCAGTAAAAGCCCCCAAAACCTGGATCTTATCTTCTGAATAGACAAAGAATTTGGCCTTTTCCGGAAGATAAAAACGATTGAATACGAAACTCAGGCTTCTGGCCTCCTTGGAAAGGGCAATGCGTAGTCTCCAGATTCTTGTGCCATCGGATAGGGTATCCCAAACCCCGGAATTGTCCATGTTTATATTTACCGGTATGGAAATCCCAAAACGAAAGGCCCCTCCCTTATTATCCCTTTTGGCATCTTCTTCGGCCAATTCGGCGGAATTGACCTCTGGCATCTGGATACGTTGAATGTTTTTTAATGCATGTAATTTCGAACCCATAGAGTCCTTGATTCGAAGGGTATAGGGACTTTCCTGTGTAGAAACCTGGGCATATGCGGTAAATCCAGGATATAGGACCAGGAAAGCAAAACAAATAACGAATAGAGGGAATCGAAAAAAAGTTTTCATGATAGTATTCTTTAAGGGAGAATTCTAGGGTAGGGTAATCTATAGAGATTTTATCATTTCTATTATATTATTATTTTTTTTTAAAAAAAAGTTGATTGAGGAAAGAGGATGGTCGTCATTCGCAATAAAATTAACTACAGCCCTAGTGATCGAATCCTTCTCAGCAAATAAAAAAATTACGAGAACGCAATATTAAAGTTATGCGATAAATTCCGGGATTTAGAAAGAAAAACACCCATTTTTTTTAACAAAATGGGTGTGCGTTCAATAACTGAAACGAAAAGATCGGGAGGAGGAAAAAAAGGGTTCAATAAGGTTTGGCCCTTATGAATAGGAGGTTTCAGCCAACATTACCATTTGTAAATAAGTCCATAGGTAACCCAGTCAAATTTATAGCCAACCCCACCGGTGGTGGCAGCAGCATTGGAGGTTTGATACCGTAAATAGGTATCCCAATGTTTTAAATGCATACCTAATTCTACCATGGCCCTATAATTGGCTGAAACACTTTGGGCATCCTGTTTCTGCAAGCCAGCACCTCCCTGTAATTTTAAATAGAACTTGGAAGACCCCGCCAGGGCCGTACTATAATCGGCAAATAATTCAACGCTCTTGTATAAATTAGGCGCATAATCCAGGGTTGCCACATACTGAGAGGAGCTGGCACTGTTTAAGGAGGGATCGTGCGGTTGGGAATAATGCACCACAGATAAATTTAATCCCACTTTTAAAGTGGGTTCCGTCCGGAATAAATGGTATAAGGATCCAAAAAATTGAAGAGACGTATTTTTGGCGGAATCGCTCAATATTCCATAACTACCCTGTGAATAAAATCCATCATGGCCTGTCAATAAAATATGGGTCATATACCCAAAACTGGTTACCCTAATTTCTTTGGAAAGGATCTGGGCGGTCCAATCTATATAATTGGAGCTGGTAAATAAGGCAACCATATGGTGATCGTCCGGCTGGTATTGGATTACCTGCTTTCCGGTAAGCCCTGTAAACTGGGGTAAGCCAGCAGGATTGATATGTTGTAAATCCAGAGCGGTGGTTCCTGACCAGGCCATATTCCATCGTTCCGATATATCCAAATGCGCAAATTGGGAATTTGAGGTTTGGTACCGGGTTCCGGTGAGGTTGCCGTTGGGCGAATAATATTCTGAAACCCCTGCCCTTAATCCAAACCGATACGGGTGGCCATCTCTTTCTACCCAGAATACTGAATTGGTTACCCGGGTATTGTTTCCAATATCCCGGAAATAGGAAAATTCGGTACCTAAATATTGCACCTTAAGGGCGGTGTATTTATCGGTAAATTGTTTGTACTCCGATTTTGTATAGAGGGTATCATGGGCCTTCATGGTTTGCATGGATTGGGTGTATTCCTTTTTACCCAATAGGACCTCAGAATACTCTTGTATATAATATTTATTTGGATAGGCTTTCACTAATTTTGAATAGTATTCCAGGCCTTTTTTATAATTTCCGGAGGTAGTGTATAAACGGGCTAATAAAACCAGTTTTTGATCTTCTTTTAATAGATCCTTATTCTTTTCGAAAAAGGCTGTGGCCTCCTTTACCTTGATATTCCATAGTAGGGCATTGAAATGATTTACCGTAGCCCCATTATCCTTAGGGTTTTCTTTCCATGCAGTGGTGGCATCTTTCAATGCGGTGGTGGTTTTATGCGCCATAAATTCGGCATAGGAGAGATTGATTTGGGCAATGGTTCTCTGGTAATTTAAGGGAATTAGGATTTTTAAATTAGCGGCTGCATCTGTATACCGTTTGGATTGTAATAGCAAATCCCCTTTAAAAAGAAGCATTTGGGCATCTTTGGGGTTTTTGGCCAAAATGGAATCCACCTGAACTATGGCTCCATTGTAATTTTCCCCCTTTCGCAGCTCGGCCGCCTTATCAATAAACTTTTGTCTCTTCTCAGGACTAAGCCCGCTGGTTCCCAAATTTTCCTGGGCCCTTAGGGGTAAAACCGGAGAAAGTAAAAAAAATAAAATAATTTTGAGGTATTTCATATAAAGGACTTTATCTTCGTCAGAAACTGGTTGTATGAGTGTCGAAACTTCTGTTTTTAAATTGCTGGATTCCGATAAGGATATTTATTCTATTGTTATTCATAATGAACTAATGTCTGTCGATGCGGAACTTTTAAGGAAAGAAGTTTTACATGGCTCCTCTCTGGATTATGATCAGGTTTACATCGATACAAGAGATGTAAGGAGGGTGGACCTTACCGGAATCAATGAAATCATAAATTCCTATTCCGTATTAAAAAATGCCTCCAAAAAACTGACCCTGGTGTACAGAAAAGATTCTGAAATGGAGTCCTGGGTGCAAAAAAGCGGTTTGGATAAATTTATCGGGACCGCGATTCTACCTGCCATTTAACCAATCCGTTTACTTTTACTATCAGGGCCGTTAATAATAAACCCCACATTCCACTTCCCATACCGGCCATAAAAATATCCCAGAAGGACTGATACTGAGGCCATAGTATCAATCGTACCATTAGAATATATAAACTAATAGACAGGAATAAGGTCCAATAAATCCATTTATCCATTCGGCTGGTAGGAATGAAATTTTTCGCCGGAAATTTTCTGATATAGAGATACATATAGCTTAATCCTACCAGGCTGCTCAATATCTGAAGCAGAAGATAAATGGGTAAACGGAAGGTTCCAATAGGAATGTCCGAAGCCAGAAATGGAAATAAAAGGACAAACTCCCCATCAAAATGGGTAAACGCATCCCATAATAAATGGGATAGAATTCCTATGAAAATGGAAATTATTAGTCCCAGCTTATGATCCAGGGCATATTGGTTCCAGTTCAGATTCCTTGCCGACCAAAACCGGGAAGAAAACCAGGGGGAAAGATTTTCAATGAGTCCATTCCGGATAAGGTTATGAAATAGTAAACATAATAATATGGAAAGGGGAAAATCAAAAAGAAAGATCCCATACCAATGGTGACCCACATTTTCTCCTACTTTCATTCGTAGAAAGAATTCAAAATCAGGGGACATACTTCCCAGGATTAGACCACTTAATGAAAGGGATTTGAATCTCCTTTCTAAGGGTACCACCAGGGCTGGATGAGCGAACGTAAAGGGCATAATGTAAATTGGAAAAGAAATCAATTTTCTCTGAAGGAGAATTGTTTAGAGCTGATAATTCGGTTAATCATCGCTTCCAATTCTTTTTTGGTACCGTTTTCTTTTAATAGATATTCCTCCGAACCATATTGAATAGCATTTAAAGCAACGCTTAAATCTTCATTTCCTGTGCAAAAGACTACTCCAATACCGGGATAATAGGCTTTAATCTGCTTTAAAATTTCCAAACCATCCATTTCTTCCATCTGATAATCCAAAAAGACCAGGGCAGGGTTCAAGTGAATATTGACAATACAATCAATCCCATTACTAAATAGGTGAATATCGGTAAAGCCTATTTCTTTCAGCATTTGGCAGAGGATTTCAGACCAATACAGATTATCGTCTACGATAAAAATTTTCTTGTCCTTTATGTTTTTCATGAATTCCGATTTCAAGCTGGTTTACTAAATATGTGCCAAATTATTATATGATTGATTTTCAGTCATATACCATTCCAAAAATAGATCTCCCTTCCAGTATGAAGAGATCCTTTCCAGTTTATGGAATTGTACGTATTAGGATAGAAAAGGTTATGCATTTTGCAAATTCCCTGTACAAGGAAAAGGCAAAAGGATTTAAAAGGAAAAAATCTTCTTTCTATGGGATTTCAGGGAATTGTCTATATTTATTTTCATCCAGCATAGTACTGGCTTGCCAAATTATTGTTTAAATATCCATGATGAAAAGATTCCTTCCCTTGCGAAATTATTTCCTTTTTATTTTTCTGATCTTTTCTTTTAAAGCCATTTCCGGAACCAATCCCTATTATTACCAGATAAAAATTTATCATATTAAAACCTCCGACCAAGAAAAGGTGCTGGATAGTTTTCTTAAAGCGGCTTATATCCCCGCCTTACACAAAGCGGGTATCCCCAAAGTAGGGGTATTTAAATTGAGGGAGCCGGATACTTCCGGACAAAAGGTTTATGTTTTCATTCCTTTTAAAACCTGGAATGATATGCTTAAAACGGATGCCAAATTGAATGAAGACCTGGATTTTCAAAATTCTGGAAAGTTCTATATGGAGGCACCTTATAATAATGCCCCCTATATAAGGATAGAAACTCTATTTCTTAAGGCTTTTGCCGGAATGCCTATGCCAGAGGTGCCCCAGCTAAAAGGCAACAAATCTGACCGGGTGTATGAATTAAGAAGTTACGAAAGTCCGACAGAAAAAATGGGTTTGAACAAAATTGGGATGTTCAATGACCGGGAAATGAGCATGTTTACCCAATTGAAAATGAACCCCGTTTTTTATGGTCAGGTTTTAGCCGGGTCCAGAATGCCCAATTTAATGTATATGACCTCCTATGAAAACAAGGCCGAAAGAGACAAACTATGGGCTTCTTTTGGGGAGGTTTATAAATCGATACGGGACCTTCCCCAATACCTGAATAATATTTCCCATATCCAGATCTTTTTCCTGTACCCATCCAACTATTCGGATTTTTAAGGATTAGAATCCATTAAAAATATTGTATTCCAACCGTATCAGGAATCCCTCCCTGGAGAAACGGGATAAATTCCCGGAAATTTGTTTTTGGTAACTAAAATCCAGGCGAGTTCTGCTGTTAAAAATAAATTGAAAAGAAGGGGCTATATCTAAATAACCCTTATGATTTTCCAGGGAGGATTTACCCAATACCTCTATATAGAAATTCAGGTTCGTTTGCTTATAGCTTGTATAATGAAAGGGCAGGAATAAATACCCGGACGATAGGGAATAAGTTACCTGGTTATCAAAATAGGGTAAAGGATGATCAAATTCCAGGCTAGCCGATAGGGCCAGTTTATGCAGGAGTTGGGTTAGTACAAGCCCTCCGGAAAATCCGGAATTATCCCCCTGAAGGTTAATTTCCTGGAAGGTATTGGGATTACGGGACCAACTGGCCCTTCCAAATACGGCCGTCCTGAAATGCGAATGGACCTGGTCCAGGGCCAGGAACCGGTATTTACCATAGAGGCTGGCTCCTTCAAATTGAAAAGAGGATTGGTATATATTGGAGGCATATAAACTTAAATGGCTCATGAATTTGGATGAAAATCCTACCATGATTTCTGGAAATACTCTATAGCCTAATTTATCGGATACCGGTTTAAATTCCTGTCCCAATCGAAACCCTATGGACCGGGCCGCCATATTACTGGCAGGCTCCGAATTTACGAATAATTCCTGAGCCGATCCTTCCCCTGCACAAAATAGGAATAGGAGATAAAATAGGACCTTCTTCATTTTAATTGAATGAGGTGATACATTCGGGAGGCTTTTGGATCCTTATCAAGGAGCGCATTGGGATAAAGAGCTTTCTGCTTTTTGAATAGACCTGAAGGCAAATAATCTTTTTCCAAAATCTGGAACCGGACCATCCCAGAAAGAGGAATCCTTGTTGGATTCAGAATTTCGTAATGATTACCCTGAAAATCGAAGCTATTGGTATTGACCGGTTTTTCAAAGTGAAATTGAACCACCAGATTGTTTACCGAGAATCCAGCCGATTTCACCTTCGATTTAATAGCATCGATGGTAACCTCCTTCTCTGTTTTAAATCCGAAATAATAAACATTTTTATTCAGGTCAGGCTGAATATCTTTCACAAAATCCAGGCTGGATAAGGCTTTTTGGGTAGCAAGTGAACACATGCTACAGGTTAAGCCGCTTACTTCGAGCTCGGCTTTGATAAATTGGGCGGGTACAATATGGGGGATAAGAAGGAAAATTCCTATCCAAAGTGTTTTTTTCATGTTCGCGGGTTAAAAAGTTGATGGTTTAAGATGAAAAAGGATTCGTATGCTTGATCCTTAATGATCGATAAACCTCAGACTCTGAAATTCCTGAACTGAATATAAAGGGACTGGGTTGGGTTTGGAGGTCCTTCCTTAGAATTAAAATCTAATGTTGGGACGCTTAAAGGATGGAATTCTTTGGTAAGGGTAAAAACTACCGGTAGTTCAAAACCTTGCGACAGGATTTTAGGACCCGGATTTTTTGAAAGGGCTTCTTTTAGGGAAAATTTAATTACCTGGGTTTTGCAACAGGATTTGTTTTTCAATGAGCCACAGGGGCATTTTTTTGCCTGAAAGGTCTGGATGGAAGAAATTCTTCCCATACAGCTATGAATTTCCAGGCTTAGACCGGAAAAACTTAGGCTATAGATAAAGACCAGGAAAAGGATAATCGCCTTTCGAAACATATACAAATTTACAGATTCCTGCCTATTTATTTATAAAAAAAGGGACCTCCTGATTTTCTAAAAATTAATGTAAATTCAGGAATAAAACCCTGAACTATGAAGAATTTTGCCCTGATTTTTATTGGTATATTGTTTTTTTACCAAGGACTTGCGCAGAATTATATTCCTACAAAGGAAAATTTGGAGGCAAGAAAGGAATTCCAGGATTTGAAATTTGGTATGTTTATTCATTGGGGGCCTTTTAGTATTCCGGGCTCCGGGGAATGGGTTATGAATAACCGAAATATAACGGTTAAGAATTATACCCGTTTGGAGAAATTCTTTAATCCAATCGATTTTAATGCCGAAAATTATGTGTCCCTGGCAAAAAAAGCGGGTATGGGTTATATAACCCTTATAACCCGGCACCATGATGGTTTTAGCATGTGGGATACCCGGTATTCCGATTTCAATATTATGCATACCCCTTATCACAAGGATATAGTAAGGCAATTCGTAGACGAATGCCATAGGCAAAAAATGAAGATCTTTCTATATTATTCTTTGCTGGACTGGAGAAGGGAGGATTATTCTTTTACCACAGGAAGAACCGGTAAGGGTACGGGCCGTAAGGTTCAGGGTAATTGGTCCGATTATATTCAGTTTATGAAAAATCAACTTACCGAATTATTAACCCAATATGGTAAAATTGACGGAATCTGGTTTGATGGGTATTGGGATCAGGTTCAGGAAGATCCGAATACAAAATCCAAAAAACTCTATATAGACTGGCATATGGATGAGATTTATACCTTAATTCATTCCCTTCAGCCTTCTTGTATGGTGGGGAATAACCATCATATGAAACCCCTGGAAGGGGAGGATTTCCAAATGTTTGAAAAGGATCTACCTGGTGGAAATACGACAGGATTTGGAGGGGCCTCGGCTTCCTCACTTCCATTAGAAACCTGCGAGACTATGAATGATTCCTGGGGATTTAATATTACCGATACCAATTATAAATCTACCCCTACCCTGATCCATTATCTGGTCAGGGCAGCAGGGATGAATGCCAATTTTCTCTTAAATATAGGCCCTATGCCAAATGGGGAGATTCAGACGGAATTTATCGATACCTTGCAGAAAATAGGATCCTGGATGGATATAAACGCGGGGAGTATAAAAAATACCCGAGGGGCAGGATTGCCTCTGCAGGATTGGGGAATTCTCACTCAGAAAGGAAATATTTATTATGCGCATATTTTAAACTATTCACCGGGAGCGGGTCCTATTCAAATTAAGGGCCTGAATAAGAAAATTCTTTCTGTAAAATCCTTTACCGGGGGAATCCCACTCACCTTTAAAAAAGTAAAGGAGGAAATCCAGGTGGATATAAATAAAATACCCTGGGATGCCTATGATACCATTCTTGAACTTCAATCCAATTAATTTCCTTAGCTAAACCCCGTTTATGAACAAGCCGCTTAAAATTTTTCTCTATGTTTTAGCCTTCCTGGCCATCCTTATTTTTGTGGTATTTCCTATAATTAAAAGCCAGGTAAAAAAAAGTAGCCCCGCTTCAAAAGCACTTTACGAAAAAAATGTAAACGGGAAGAGGTTTAAAATTACCGTGGATTATTCCAGGCCATCAAAAAAAGGAAGAAAGATTTTTGGCGGTTTAGTTCCCTTCGATTCTGTTTGGCGAACCGGGGCTAATGAGGCTACCGTTTTTAATACAAATTGTGAATTGAAAATTGGAGAACAGATATTGGCTCCGGGTCATTATACCTTTTGGACCATACCAGGTCCTCAGTCGTGGACAGTGATATTTAATAAAAAGGATTATTCCTGGGGAATCGATATGAATGGAAAAGCCAGCAGGGATCCAAACTTTGATGTTTTAAAGATTCAGGTTCCTGTACAACATATAGACCAGGTTCTGGAACAGTTCACTATCGATTTAACAGGAGATCCTCTTTCTTCCCTGGATTTACGTTGGGACCAGACCAAGGTTTCGGTACCGGTTAAGATCCAATAAGCTTTCCTGGTACTGAGTCCAGAATTGGGAAGGGAATCCGATTTTCCGGATAGCTTGTGGAAAACTCGGACCTAAAATTTACATTTTGCCATAACCTTTTTTTTTGTGGATTCGTATGAAAGATAAAAATCTAAAATGGCACAAACATTACAAATGGAAATGAATTCGACTGCCCAAAACGCTCAGGCACGTACCAAATCCAGGACCCAAAACCTACCATCGGAAGGGGTAAAGGAAAATTCAGAATTTCAATTAGAAACTAGCCCCGCTGTTGCAATTCCCCTGGCGGTAGGTGATCGGGTAAGGCATACCCGTTTTTTAAATACAAATGGACCTTCTGGTACCTATATACTTGAGATTTCGGATGCTAAGGCCCTATGTCAATATATCGATTTCTTTGGTAAAACCAGACAAGTATGGTTTACCCTAAGAGACTTAATTCAGGAAAATTAAAAATAACCTATCTTTTCACAAACCTAATTTTTTTATAATTGACCTCATGTTCTATCTTCGCCTAAATTTTATGGGGATAGAACATGAATAATAACCATCAGCCGGGATCTCCCATAAAAGCTGTTTTTTTGGATATTGACGGGACATTATTAAATCCAGAGCACGAGGTAACGGAAATGAACCAAAGGGTTATACGAAACCTGGTTCTTCATACCGATATCAAGACCTTTTTAATTTCTGCCAGGCCCCCGGCAGGAATAGATCCATTTTATAAGGCGCTTAACATGGATACTCCTTTTTCGGCGTATAATGGGGCCCTAATTGGAAAAGATTTGGAGGCCAGGAGTTTCACGGTAATGCAGAATTATTCTCTTCCTTATTCAGGCATTCCTGATTTAGTTTCTACCAGCAAACATTTTGACTTTAGTCTATTAATCTACCAGGGCAATACGATTTATGTAGAATCGCTTACCGACGAACATGCCCTGAGAGAGGAACGATTAACCCATTGTGATTTGCTTCTCCTTAACCTGGATGCCCAGTATTCCCTTTGGGTAAAACAGAATTCCGGTCCACATAAAATTCAATTAATTGGTACCGCCGATAAAATAAACCCATTTTTAGAAGAACTAACGAAAAAGGATTATTTCTCCGATCTCCATATCATAAAATCGGGGGATTTGAATTACGAAATAACCTCTAACCGTGCCAGGAAGGAAAAAGCAGTAGAATACCTGATGCAGGAATATAAAATTCCCCTTAGCCAGGTTATGGCAATAGGGGATAGCTATAATGATGTAGAAACCCTTAAAATGGTAGGCTTCGGGGTTGCTATGGGAAATGCATCCGAAGAAATTTTATCTACCATTCCCATCCATACAAAGAAGAATACCGAAAGTGGTGTGGCCTATGCTATTTTAAATCATTTTCCAGAACTAGATTCATAAGGAAATGCCCAGAATTGCCTTTTTATTTATGGCCTATAAAAATCCGGCCCAGGTGGAAAGGGTAATTCAATCCTTATCGTATCCGGATGTAGATTTTTATATCCATCTGGATAAAAAAATTGATCTGGCACCTTTTGCTTATTTGGAAAAACTGGAAAATGTTTATTTGATTAAAAGCAGGGTTTTGATTAATTGGGGTACCTATTCCTTAACCAGGGGGATTTTATTATCGGTCCAGGAAATTCAAAAAGGGAGAACGGATTATAGATTTTTTGGGTTTATTAGTGGGCAAGATTATCCTATCCGACCGATAAAGGAACTTTACCTTCAATTGGATAGCAATCCGGAGACCAATATGATTAGCTTTTTGCCCCAGGGGCATCCCTGGTACGAGGAGGCCCATTTGCGAATTAATTCCTATTCCTGCAATGAATTGCCCATTTTCGGGAAGTATAAGTTGGAATCCTTTTTAAATACTTTTTTTAAAAAGTTTCGCTACACCTATCCCTTACCCATTTATGGAGCTCCAGGCTCAGCTTTTATGATTCTTACCAAGGAATGTACCCAATACCTTATAAATAAAATAAATAAGAATAAAAGGATGGCTTTTCATTTGGAATTAACCTGGGGGCCCGATGAATTTCTTTTTCAAACCTTGATTATGCATTCTCCGTTCAAAGATAAGGTATTGGTAAACGCACTTTATTATATGAATTGGAAAGACGGTGGATTACATCCAAAAACGTTTACTAAAAAAGACTTTTCAGAATTGGAACAAAGAGGGGAATTCCTGGCCAGGAAATTTGACCTGGAAAGGGATAAATCCATCATGGATTTACTGGATTTAAGATTAAATTCGCAAACAAAAAAAACCTAGCTCCCCGTATGGCCTATTTTCAAGACTTGCCTAAATTTAAGGATGAAAGGGGAGTATTAACCCTGATAGAGGACTCAAATCCTTTTTTACCTTTTAAGGTTCAAAGGATTTTCTGTATTCATAATCCTACGGAATTATCCAGGGGGGGCCATAAGCATATTAAAACGGTTGAAGCGGTCATCTGCGTTAAAGGATCCTGCATTATCACCACCTTTAAAACACCCGGAACGGAAATAAGCCATCGATTATGGAATACAGATCAATGTCTTATTCTTCCAGCGGATGAATGGAGAATTTTGCATGAATTTTCTTCCGATGCCTTTCTTATAGTATTTGCTTCAGAGAAATATGATGTGAATGATTATGTGTTCAAAACGGAAAAATGATCCCTTTCGAGAACCTTTCCCTTTCCAATAAGAAATTCGAAGAGCCATTTAAGAAAGCTTTTGAAGATTTTCTTAAGGAGGGACGGTATATTTTAGGACCCCAATTAAAAAAATTTGAGAATGAATTTGCTGAATTCCATGATATGCCCTTTTGTTTAGGGGTAGGGAATGGATTGGATGCCCTGGTTCTCTCCCTTCGAGCCCTGGACCTGGTTCCTGGTTCGGAAATAATTGTACCATCCAATACCTTTATAGCCTCGATTCTAGCGATACTAGCGGTTGACCTGGTTCCGGTTTTAGTGGAACCAAGATTGGATACCTATACCCTGGATCCTGGTAAATTGGAAGCATGCATAGGACCCAAAACAAAAGCCATCATGGTCGTTCACCTATATGGAAAATGTTGTGATATGGATCCTATTATGGAAATTGCATCCCGGCACCAAATTCCGGTCTTGGAAGATGCGGCACAATCGCATGGGGCAAGATATAAGGGAAAATTGAGTGGAACCTGGGGCATTTTAAATAGTTTTAGCTTTTATCCCACCAAAAATTTAGGGGCATTGGGGGATGGTGGAGGAGTTTTAACCCGTGACGAGAATCTTTTTAAAAAAATAAGTTCCTTAAGAAATTACGGTTCCATTCAGAAATATTATAACGATGATATTGGGGTAAATTCCAGATTGGATGATATCCAGGCCTTATTTTTATCTATTAAATTACCTTTTCTGGAAAAGTTAAATACGCATAGAAGAAACCTGGCCTCTTTATATTGCAGGGAACTTAAAAAAGATTTTATCTGCCCTGTACAAGATCCTGATTATTTGGATGTGTTTCATATTTTTAATGTGCGACATGAAAAAAGGGATGCCCTTAAGACGTATTTATGGGAAAAGGGTATAGGAACCGAGATTCATTATCCTGTGGCACCGAATAAACAAAAATCCCTGGAAAATCTTTTTAAAGGGAAAACCTTTCCCATTTCCGAGGAAATTCATAATACCACCCTTAGTTTGCCTTGTTCCCTATGTCATAGGGAAGAGGATATTTACAGGGTAATTGAAGAAATGAATCGGTTTTAGGAATTTAATTCCAGTTCTTCCATACTCCTTTCTTCCCTGGATTTTTCCTCTATCCATTCCAGTAAAATCGTAGAAAGTTTTAGGCTCAATTCATGAATTCTTTTGGAATTCTCCACATGCCAGTATTGGTAGGATGGGATAAATAAACTGCCTAATAAAGGACCTAGGATATGCAAATTTTGATTCCCCTCCAATTGATCGTTCACCTCAAATCCTCTAAGGGAACCATTTAAACGACAAATATCCTTTTGTATAATATTTCGAATCAGGGGGTTTTCACTTTCATTCAGGCTGCGAAATCCTGTGCAATTGAAAACAAAACGGAAGGATTGAGGATGTTTCATTTGAACACCCTCCTTTTCATAGATCATTTCAAAATGATTTCCATATTGATCTTCCCTATTTTCAAGCAGGACCAAGTTTCCTTTTTCAATTTCTAACTTCTTTTTCTTTTTTAACGAGGAAATGGTACGGGAATAATCCGGTCCTGCTCTTCGAATAAGTCGGGTAAATTCCATTCCATATACATCATGAAATATTTTTCTTTGATCTATATCCAGTTTCTGCAGAACGGAAATTACCTTTTCACTTAAAGGATAATAAATACCGCCAAGGTTTAGCCCCAGGTTCTTAAAGTTTTGGAAATCTAAACGGATAGCCTTGATCAAGTCCTCGGCTAATACTCTTTCCAATTGCATTAATTTTTGAAGGGCTGGGAAGGGAAATTTGATAGTATGATTTTCCTCTATAGGTGCAGGGACCTCTCCGGAAGCCGATAAAAGGAAAATTTTATCTGTTTCCTGAATAATATCTATATCCTGGTTTAAGAGGTATAATAATTCCAGGGCCGATGCATTGGAGCCAATTAATAGTATATTCTTGGGTTTAGAATAGGTTTTAACTACTTTTTCAGGAATCAAACAAAGGTTTTGATCCATAGTGGGAAAATAAGGATCCGGGAAATAACCAAAAGGTTTACCAGTAAAATTGGTAGGCACCATTTTTCTTTCAATATGTCCCATGGAAAAAATAATTTTTTCCGAATCGATATTTTGAATCTGGCCTGCCGGATTTTTCAGGTTTAAAGAATAATAATTATTTATTTTATAAATATTTACTACCTCCGATTGTATCACCTGCAAATTTAGGGTTGATTTTATCCCCTCATTTTCCAAATGGGTATTTAATTTTTCTTTTAGAAATCGTCCATACAAGAATCGGGGAAAATAAACATGCTCCAGGTCCTGGGCGTTCATGTATTTCTCATTATCCTTAACCCATTCCTCTCCCTGCACCTTGGAGGAAAGCATTTCCATTATGATATCTTCCTTTCTTGCCAGGACCCATTCCAGGAAATCTTTTTTTTCCAATGGGTGTAAAAACTCGCCTAAAGTGGTAATAGTTAGTGCCTTATTAGAGGAACGGCTGCCATAAGCTATACCCGTCCAGATATTCGAGGTCTTTTCAATTACCAAAACGGATAAGCTTCCCCTCGGTCCTTTATCGGCCAATCCTTCTAATAAATGAATTAATGTTTTCGTGCAGGAAATCCCCCCACCTATGAATGTCAGATCAAATTTTTTGCCAAATCCCTTAACCATATTGAGGTATGCTTGCCTGGATAATCCAGAATATTTATTTTAGGTTTATTAATTTCAGGATATATAAATTAAAAGAAAATAAAATATCCTTTGTTTATAAACCTTTATTACGAAGCAATAATATTTTTGTTTTTGAAATGGTTAAGAATCTATGGTATCCTTAAAAAAATAATTTCATTATTTTAATCATAAAGGAAACCTTTTTGCGGTCCTTGATTTTTAGCCTATAGACGGTTTTTAAAGGAAATGTACACGTCGATAAAAGATGGAGGTAAAAGGATCCTTAGGATTTTCTGGATGAGAATAATTTCCAAAGGATTCCTGCCAGGGCCAAAAAAGGTAGGATATGGATGGGACCTGAAATATTATATCCAAGAAATGCTACTGCCCAGGTAATAATTAACACGATAGCAAGACCGTACATTAAATTTCCCATTGGAATATATTTCTCGGTTAAGTAATATTTAATTCGTAAATAAATATAATTAACCTTAAGGGAAAGGTCGGTTGTGCTACAATTAAGTTACATATCCCTTTTTTTGCCTTTTTTCCTTGTTAATGAATGGTATAGGTCTTTTTATCGGGACCAATACCCATTAGGGTTAAGGTCTTCCATCCGGTTGGTAATTTCGATTTTACCTGGGAAATTCCCTTCTGACTGATATCCAAGCCTCCAAATCCCATTAATAAGGATTGAATCACCCCACCAGCCCCGGTTGCAAAATACGGATTGGTTCCCCCTTTGGTTTCTGCCAATACCCTGAAAGGAGGATTTAAATTCGGAACATAAGCATCCTGGAAAAATGAATAGGCTTTTTCCCCATTTCCTAATCGCGCATAGAGCAAGGCAAAAATGGCTTGGGTCATGGCCGGTGTTCCTACATTAGGAACCCTGGTTTCATAATATTCCAGATCCTTTCTTATTTGGGCGGGATCGGTAATGGTTTTTAAAGGATAGGCCAATAAATTCACATCGGCCTGCTTTATCCCTTCTCCTTGGTACGTACTGAATTCTTTTGTCACTCCGTTTTCAAATTTTTCCACCGGAATATTCACCATGACCGTATTCCAATCGGAATGGGCGGGAAAGCCTAATAGTTTGGCCGATTCTATGGCTACGCGTAAATTCTCCCGGGCAGCGGAATTAGTAAAAGCATCATTATCAATGTTCTCGGCCCATTCATCGGCTGCTACGACATCCTTAATTTCATATTTTCCTGGTCCATTTTTTTCTACACGGCTGGTCCAGAAATCGGCTGTTGAGGAAATTAATGGCCATCCCTTTTTTAATAACCAGTCCTTGTCCTGGGTAACACAAAAATAATTCCAGGCGGCAAGACCCACACAGGCAGTAATATGTTGTTCAAAAGGGCCACTTAGTGCCCATACCGGGGTTTCTTCCACTCCTGTCTCCGCACTTTCCCATGGGTACATGGCCCCCCGAAAGCCATGGGAAATAGCATTCTTTTTGGCTATTTCCAATCGGTCCGTTCGATAATCAATCATACTTTTGGCCATTTCCGGGTGAAGCATTAATAAGGCCGGAAACATCCATAAATCCGCATCCCAGAAAATATGCCCATTATAGCCAAGTCCTGAAAGCCCCATAGGAGAGGAGGAATATCCTGAGCCTTCCCGGGTAAAGGAATACAGGTGATATAGCATATTATGAATATCCTGTTGTGCCTGTGGATCTCCCTCGACCCGAATATCAGAACCCCATAAATCATTCCAGGCTTTTTTATGAAATTCAATTAAACGTTCGGTCCCTTCCAGTTTGGCAAAAATGGTCATTCTTTCAGCCTCATTGAGTGGATCGGGATGATGCGCCGAAGTAATGGAAGATCCGGCAACGGCATAATGGTACTCCTCGCCGGCATTCAGGGATTTCTGAAATTTCATTAAATGCATATTATTATCCCACATTTCATGGATAATTCGAGGCTCCTTCCCATGTTCCTCTGAAAATAAAAAAGTGGTGCTGGCGCATAAAAGAAGTTTTCCGGTTGGACTTTTTGCCGTGGAGGTTAAAAGTTTAAGGCCCACATGAGGACGATCAATTTCATTATAATAATTCTGTACCTCTTTCAAATCGTCCGGGGCTTCCATAATGGAGGCGGCTACCAAAGCAATATTCTTATGCGCCTTGATCCGAATATCCATTAATACAGAAAAAGGGAGTTGCCGTAAGGAATAGCAAGTGTACGAGATCGTCGCCTTATCCCCATATTCAAAACTTGTGGTCAGGGAGGCCTCCTTCATATTCAATTCCTGGGAATAATTATGAATACTGGCTAAATCCAACCGCTTCCCATCTATTTCCAGGTACATATTTAATAAATTGAAGCTATTCAGGAAATTACTTACCCGGCCTCTTCCGTATAAATCGTAAACCCCGGCCAAAACAACTTTCCCAACCTTGAAGGGTTCCGGAGAGGAAACCACGCCAATCATCCCGTTTGCAACGGTAACCCCGTAATAGTTGGATGGGTCTATTTTATCCGATTTTACCACCCAGGGATCCTGAGCGATGAGTTTGATCCCGGAATACGAAATAAGGAAGAGGACTATGGGAATAAGCCGTTTAAACATAAGGAGCAAAAAGATTTATTACAAATTATGAATTTTGCTGGCAGCTTCCTTATCCATGAACCAAAATAATTTGCCTTTTACAGGTTTGATTAATTGGGCAGGGTATTCAGAGATATTTTTCGCGCCTTCCAGGATATGGTGAACCGCCTCGGCTTTTCCTTCTCCAAAAACCAAAAAAGCAATTTTATTGGCCTGGTTAATTAAAGGCGCATTGATGGAAAGGCGAAATATTTTTTGATCTTCCAGATAAACCTCCGAAGAACCCGGAAGGGTATCGTTTAGAATGGAGGTATGGGGGAATAAGGATGCGGTATGGGAATTATCTCCCAATCCTAATAGGACCAGGTCAAATTGGATAGGTTCCCCTCCAAAAAAATCGGATATCCTTTTATAATACGATCTTCCCGCTTCCTGGGCCGTTAATTCAGTATGGAAAGGAAAAATTTGGGTTTCAGGAATGGATAAAGGATCGAATAAAACCGATTTTACCATTAAATAATTATTATCCGGATGGGTCTGCGGCACGTACCGTTCATCTCCAAAAAAGAAAAAAACTTTTGTCCAATCTATTTTTTCCCTATAGCCAACGTTTGCCAATAAACTATATAACTTTTTTGGGGAGGAACCTCCGGAAAGGCAAAGGGTAAACCTGCCATGATCCTGAATAGACTCATTTCCCGTTTTTATCAGGAAATGAGCCAGTTCTATAATAGTGATGTCTTGGTTTTCAAATACGTTTAATTCCATTTATTTCTTTTGGCTGTTTTGTAAAGGCAAGGAAAACCAATGAAATCCATCCCGGGCAATTAGGGCTTCTGCCACCTCAGGCCCCCAGGAATCCGATGCATAATTAGGGAAGCTCAGGCTTTTTTTACCAGTCCAGGAATCCAGAATAGGCATAATAAGGTCCCAGGCTTCTTCTACCTGATCGCCCCGCATAAATAAGGTTTGGTCGCCTAATAGGGTATCCAGTAAAAGGGTTTCATAGGCCTCTGGGGCTTCTGAACTATAGGTCCCTTTATAATCGAAGACCATATCGACCGGGTTTAAAACCATTTCAATGCCAGGCCTTTTGGCCTGTACCTGCAAACGGATACTCATTTCGGGTTGGATACTGATAATGAGTTTATTTTGCTGCCAGGTCTCCGAAGTAGCCGAAGGGAAGACATTATGCGGAACGTCCTTGAACTGAAGGGTGATAATGGAGGAGGATTGGTGTAATCGCTTCCCCGTTCGGAGATAGAAGGGAACCCCATGCCATCGCCAATTGTCTACAAAAAACTTAATGGCGGCAAAAGTTTCGGTATTGGATTCGGGACTCACGTTTTTTTCGGATCGGTATCCGGGAACGGGCTTACCATTGATCCAACCTTCTCCATACTGGCCCCGAACAGCCGAATGGCTAATATCTTCCGGGCTAAAGCGTCGCATGGCCTTTAAAACATCGACTCTTCGATCCCGAACTTCGTTGGCATTAAAATTAACCGGTGGTTCCATGGCTACCAGGCATAGCAATTGCAATAAATGATTTTGAATCATATCCCGCAAGGCACCGGCCCCTTCATAATAGGGACCACGTTCTTCCACGCCTAATTGTTCGGTAACCGATATCTGAACATGTTCAATATAGTTCCGGTTCCAAATAGGCTCCATGATAGAATTGGCAAACCGGTAAGCCATAATATTCTGAACGGTTTCTTTACCCAGGTAATGGTCTATACGGTATATCTGCCTTTCTGAAAAGATACCGGATAATAATTTATTAAGCTCTTTGGCCGATTTTAAATCATGACCAAAGGGCTTTTCGATCACGATACGGGTTTTATCCGGATCCTCGGCCAATTTGGCTTTGGATATATTATCCGAAATAATCGGGAAGAAATTAGGGGCCACCGCCAGGTAATAAATCACCTGGGGTTTTACCTTCCATTCTGTTTCTAATTCTTTAATTTTTTCCCCGAATTCCTTATATGTATTAAAGTCGTTGATATCGGAAGACTGGTATTGTAAATGGGGGGAAAATTCGGCCCATTTTTCTGCAGCCACTTTCCCTCTTCTTGAAAAAGAATTTACACCTTCCAGGATTTTGGCCTGGAATTGTTCATTGCTTAGTGCCGTTCTTCCGGTACCGATAATGGAGAAATTATTCGGCAACCATCCATCGAGAAATAAATTATAAAGGGCTGGAGCCAGTTTTCGCGCATTTAGATCACCGGTCCCTCCAAAAATGATAAAGATGGTAGGTTCAGACTTTAAATTTGAATTCATAGGATAAAAATTTTTAAAAGGATTTTAGGTCTTTTTAATTTAGGAATGGGTATGCCATTGGGTATGAAATACCCCTTCTTTTCCAATTAATTCATAGGTATGGGCCCCAAAATAATCCCTTTGCGCCTGGATAAGGTTCGACGGTAACCGGCCGGTGGTTATTGCATCAAAATAGGATAGGGAAGCGGAAAAGGCGGAAATAGGAATACCGGATCGAATGGCCCCGGAAATAAAGGTACGGGTACTATCCAGGCAGGATTTAACTTCCGATGCTACTTCAGAATCTAATAATAAATGCTCTAAACCCGGGTTTTTACCAAATGCGGTATAAATTTCTTTTAAAAATTCTGAGCGGATAATGCAGCCTCCGCGCCATATTTTGGCAATATCCGATAAGGAAAGATGAAATAGGTATTGTTCCGAAGCCTTGGCCATCATATGCATACCCTGGGCATAGGTAATCATCATGGAGAAATAAACGGCTTTTTCCAGGTTTTCCAGAGCCAGGTCCGTTCCATCCATGGGGACGGAACTTCCTTTTTTATAAAGAGAATCCAATTGAGTTCTTAGGGATTTATACTTGGATAAGTCCCGCATGGAAACCGCGGTATCGATAGTAGGGGTAGGGCAATCCAAGTCCATAGCAATTTGCGAGGTCCATTTACCCGTTCCCTTCGCTTTTGCTTCGTCCTTGATTTCATCTACCAATAAGATACCGGTTTCGGGGTCCTTATAAAGGAAAATATCCCTGGTAATTTCTACCAGGAAAGATTTTAACCGACCCGAATTCCAATTGGAAAAAACGGATTCAATTTTGGCATTCTCCAATCCCAATCCATTTTTCATATATCCATAGGCCTCGGAAAGAAGTTCCATTAAACCATATTCAATACCATTATGGACCATTTTTACAAAATGGCCGGAAGCACCCGGACCAATATAGGTCACACAAGGGATCCCATCCACCTTGGCGGCAATGGCCTCAAAAATAGGCTGCATTACTTTATAGGCTTCAGGATCTCCTCCGGGCATCATGCTGGGACCTCTACGGGCACCTTCTTCCCCTCCGGAAACGCCCATCCCAAAGAAATGAAGTCCTTTGGCTTCCAATTCCTCTACCCGGCGTGTGGTATCCATGAAATGGGAATTTCCCCCATCAATCAAAATATCTCCTTTATCCAACAAGGGAACCAATTCGGCAATTACCGAATCGACAATTTTACCGGCAGGAACCAACATCATAATGGAACGGGGAGTACTTAGATTGGATATAAATTCCTTTACATCCGAATACCCCTTCACCTCTTTTGCGGCGCCTTCTTTTTCCAATAAAGCTACTTTACTGGCATCGGTATCATAACCGCAAACGGCGAAGTCATGGTCGGCCATATTCAATAATAAATTTCGACCCATGGTACCAAGACCAATCATTCCAAAGGCGTATTTTGAAGTAGACATACTTTTAGGCTTTATTTAACCAATTTTATTTTTAGTGGTTTCAATGGCATTCAATAATTTCTCAAAAGGCTTATTGAATTTTTCAATCCCTTCATCTTCCAGCTTCTGGGTGATTTCATCGAGATTAATATTCAGCTCTTTTAGCTTAGCGAGAATACTTTCGGAGGTATGGATGTCCATTTCCAAACGGTTGGCCGGCTTACCATGATCGCGGAATGCTACCAGGGTTTCCATAGGAATCGTGTTTACCGTATGAGGTCCGATTAAAGCCTCCACATATTTCGTATCGGAGAATTTGGGGTCCTTACTGCTGGTACTGGCCCAAAGCACTCTTTGAGGTTTTGCCCCATATTCTTCCAGTCTTTTAAAACGGTTGGAACTAAATACCCTTTTATAAATCTGGTAGGCCATTTTTGCCGAGGCGATGGCCACTTCTCCACGAAGTTCGGAATGTCCTTTTTCCTCCAATAAAGGATCTATCATCACATCAATCCGACTTAAAAAGAAACTGGCAACCGAAGAAATATGCTCAATGGATTTTCCTTCGGCATGTCTTTTTTCTAATCCGGTAATATAAGCCTCCGCTACTTCCTCGTATCTTTTTAAGCCAAATAAAAGGGTAACATTAATATTCAATCCTTCTGCAATGGTTTCCGTAATGGCTTTTAATCCTTCGGCGGTTCCCGGAATCTTGATCATTACATTTTTGCGGTCCACTTTCTTCCATAAATCGAGGGCCTGAGCAATGGTTTTTTCCGTCTCCCTGGCCAGGAAAGGAGAAACTTCCAGGCTTACATACCCATCACTTCCTACTTCCTTTTCTTCATAAACCGGCTTGAAAAAATCGGTAGCTTCCTGAATATCCTTAATGGCCAGGTTGAAGAATATATCCTCATTATTGGAATGATCTTTCGCTAATTCATGAATCTGGGCATCGTAATCCGAGCTACTGGATATGGCTTTTTCGAAAATGGCCGGATTGGAAGTAATTCCTCGAATCCCATCTACTTCGATCAGGCTTTTTAATTCTCCCGATTGCATTAATTTACGGTCTATAAAATCCAGCCAGATACTTTGTCCGAAGGAATGTATTTGTTTTACCAGGTTATTTTCCATTGTTTGTTTATTTAAGAATTTTCAATATCAGATATTTTCTTTAAACGTCTTAAATGCCTCTCACCCCCAATAAATTTGGCATCCAAAAATGCTTGGGCTAATTCCAATGCTACGCTGTTCCCGGTGGTTCTTCCGCCCAGGCATATCATATTCATATCATCATCCTCCACACCCTGATGGGCTGAGAAATGATCGTTAACCAGGCAGGCCCTCACCCCTTTTACTTTATTGGCTGCAACGGTAGCGCCTACCCCGGATCCGCAAACAGCAATGGCCTTGTCTAATTTTTTATCGGCGACGGCTTTTGCCAATGGAATAATATAATCCGGAAAATCATCCTTATTATCGAGGGTATGGGCACCAAAATCTTCCAATAAATGTCCCATGGCCTGGAGCTTTTCTACCAGGAAGGCCTTTAATTCGAAACCACCATGATCAGAAGCAATACCTATTTTCATTTTATTTACCTAAAAGTTCTAATGATTTGTTCACGACATTGTCGACCGTAAAACCAAATTCCTTATACAAAGCATCGGCGGGAGCAGATTCCCCATAGGTATTCATCATAATCATGCTTCCCTCATCGGTTACATATTTATGCCAGCCCATAGGACCTGCCATTTCAACGGCTAATCGTTTCCGAATGGATCTTGGGAAAACAGATTCTTTGTATTCCGCACTTTGTTTTTCAAATATCTCCCAGGAAGGCATACTTACCACCCTGGCCTGAATACCTTTTTCCAATAAACTTGCCTGTGCAGAAAGAATTAAGGAAACCTCTGAACCGGTAGCCATTAAAATAAGCTCAGGAGTGCCGGTCGAATCCGATAGGATATAGGCCCCTTTTTCCAGTCCCGTAGCCTTACCATATTTTTCCTGATCCAGGATAGGAAGGGCCTGGCGGGTAAAGACCAATACAACGGGTCCTCCTTTATGAGAAATCGAGTATTTCCAGGCGATAGCGGTTTCATTGGCATCGGCTGGACGGATCAGGGTAATATTGGGTATAGAACGAAGGGACGCTAATTGTTCAATGGGCTGGTGGGTAGTACCATCTTCTCCAACGCCAATACTATCATGGGTATAGATAAAAATAGGGCTGATTTTCATAATGGCGGCCAACCGAATAGGAGGCCTCATATATTCAGAGAAAATCAAGAAAGTAGCTCCATACGGTATAATTCCCGGAGTAAGGGCCATGCCATTTAAAGCAGAACCCATAGCATGTTCGCGAATACCGAAATGGAAGTTTCTTCCTCCCGGACTATCCTTCTGGAAAGAATCGTATCCTTTTAAATTTGTTTCTGTAGAAGGAGCTAAATCGGCCGATCCGCCAATTAAATGCGGAATATGGGCAGCCAGTGCATTTAATACCTTACCAGAGGCTGCGCGGGTGGCAATTTTTCCATCGGCAGCAGTAAAGGTTGGGATTGCAGCTTCCCATCCTTTTGGTAATTCTCCCTTGGAGATGAGTTCATATTCAGAAGCTAATTCCGGGTAGGATGTTTTGTATTGAGCAAATAGGGCATTCCATTTTTCTTCCAGTTTGGATCCTTCTGCCCCTTTTCCATGGTAATAATCCAGAACTTCGGTAGGTACTTCAAAGAATTTCTCCGGATCGAAGCCAAAAAATTTCTTAACCAGTTTCACTTCTTCAGCCCCTAGTGGGGAGCCATGGGCTCCGGCAGTATTGACCTTATTCGGGCTACCGTAGGCAATTTGGGTTCTGATTTTTATTAAAGAAGGTCGGGAGGTTTCTGCCTGGGCATTTTTTACCGCTTGGTGAATAGCATCCAGATCATTTCCATCGGTAACCGTTTGAACATACCAGTTATAGGCTTCAAAACGTTTTCCTACGTCTTCGGTAAAAGCCAGATTGGTATTACCCTCGATGGAAATATGGTTATCATCGTATAAATAAATCAAATTGCCTAGTCCTAAATGACCCGCCAGGGAAGCGGCTTCAGAAGTAACCCCCTCCATCATATCCCCATCGCTGACGATGGCATAAATAGTATAATCGAATAAATCGAAACCTGGTTTATTAAAACGGTTTGCCAAATGTTTCTGAGCAATGGCAAACCCGACCCCATTGGCAAAACCCTGACCCAGAGGTCCGGTGGTTACTTCAATACCGTCCAATAAGCCATATTCCGGATGACCAGCCGTTTTGCTATGCAATTGACGGAAGGCCTTTAAATCGTCCAGGGTTAGGTTATAACCTGTAAGGTATAAATAGGCATATTGCAGCATCGATGCATGGCCCGGAGATAGAATAAAACGATCCCTATTGGCCCAGTGTGGGTTTTTAGGGTTATAGTTCATATGGTGAGCCCAAAGAACATGGGCCATGGGAGCAATTCCCATGGGTGTTCCGGGATGTCCGGAATTTGCCTTTTGTACCCCATCTATAGATAATATTCGGGCCGTATTGATCCCTAATTGTTCCAGTTCGGAAGTTTTCGTCTCCATTTTATAAAATTTAATTATTTGGTTTTATTGGCTTTTGCCGATTTCTTAGGTTTAACAGGCTCTTTTACCTTTTTTACAAATTCTTCGTCCTTAAATTTTGGAGCAGATGATTTTAATGGAACGGCTGTCCATAATCGAAGACCACCCCGGATTCCATCGACATTGGTCACTAAATGCATATTGGCATCTAGCTTAAAATTTAATTTGGACCCGTTTCCTCCGGAAATATAAAGCTGATCGTAATTGAATACGGTTTTTAAAGTGGCGAATACCTTTTTCATCCTCAGGTTCCATTTATCCTCGCCCTCTGTTTGCAAAGCAATTTCCCCTATGTATTTATCGTAGGTATGTTTTTTAGTAATGGGATGGTGGGCTAGTTCTATATGAGGTAATAAGATTCCATCTTTTAATAGTGCCGTACCAAAACCGGTACCCAGGGTGATGACCATTTCAAATCCCTGGCCCGAAACTACCCCTAAGCCTTGTAAATCCGCATCGTTCACCACCAAAACCGGTACACCTAATTCTTCTTGTAATTTTTGTTTTAGGTTAAAATCTTTCCAGTACATGGTTCCCAGATTGGGTGCCGTCATGACTATACCATCTTTTATATAACCTGGAAATCCTACAGAAACCCTGTTAAAAGATTTGTAATTTTTGGCTAATCCCTTTATGGCATTAATCACATTTTCAGGATTGGCAGGTATTGGGGTATCAACCTTTTCGTACTCCGATTTTTTACTCCCTACTGAATCCAATAAGGTTGCCTTTATATGAGAACCTCCAATATCAACAGATAATACTTTTAGTTCGGGGACTTTATTTTCTTCACTGGGTTGGGTCTCCATAGAAAAGGTAGATTGATGGAATTAGGATTGGTTAGTAGGTAAATTCAATTTTAAAATTCGGGGTCAAGTTAAAAAGAATGTGGGAACATACAAGTTTAAAACCAAAGGGGAGGTGTAATTCTTCCTTTACCGAAATTAGGGAATTGGTGCATTTTAAAAGAGAATGCCGAGGTAATTAAAGAAAAGAAAATTTTAAAGTTCCAATTCAAAAAATTTTCTCATCTTTGCCCTTCTTAATCGGATCGGGGTGTAGCGTAGCCCGGTATCGCGCCACATTTGGGATGTGGAGGCCGTAGGTTCGAATCCTGCCACCCCGACTAGAAAAGAAAAACAAAGCCTTCCCCTTGTGGAAGGCTTTGTCATTTCAAGCATGGTGCTTCGAACTTGTTCGAAAGCACAAAAGCGCAGAAATGACCAAGCCCGTAAGGGCTTGTTTTTCTTCTAGAACACCCCCCCTCTCAGGATCGCCGAAGAACGCGAAGCGTTCGAGGCAACCCTGCCACCCCCAGCCGATTTTAGCAGATTCCTGGAAGAGGATCGCCGAAGAACGCGAAGCGTTCGAGGCAACCCTGCCACCCATTCAGCTTATTGTTATTTCCTGGAAGAGGATCGCCAAAGAACGTGAAGCGTTCGAGGCAACCCTGCCACCCATTCAGCTTATTGTTATTTCCTGGAAGAGGATCGCCGAAGAACACGAAGCGTTCGAGGCAACCCTGCCACCCCAAGCCGATTTTAGCAGATTCCTGGAAGAGGATCGCCAAAGAACGCGAAGCGTTCGTGACAACCCTGCCACCCATTCAGCTTATTGTTATTTCCTGGAAGAGGATCGCCGAAGAAGGCGCAGCGTTCGAGGCAACCCTGCCACCCTGACTAGACAGGACAAACTGGAATTATTCAGGTTTGTCCTTTTTTTTTCGCTGGAACCCACGTCCCTAAACTATATCAGCCTTGCCACTTCATTGATACGATTAGTTCGTAATTTACCAGCTGGGGAAGGCTATCTACTCCTAGATCCAGGAGCATAAAATGGATTCCTTTTTCTGAAAATTCGCTAATTAATTTTATAAAATGATCCTACTTCTACCCAGCCGGTAGAAACAAGATACCATAACCGTATCCCTTGGTCGAATTAAGAATAGCCTTCGATCCAGCTCCGGACGGGAGTCCAGTGTTCTGGTAGTTTTATCTTGGAAAATTTCATGGCAACCGGCCATCTCCATAGTTTCTAATTGGGTGTCCAGATTCTGGTCTGTAGTGTAGACCCGTGCGAAGCCAATGGTTTTTTATATAGGGATCAAAATGTTAGATCCAAATATATAAACGAATTTTATTTATGGATCTACTTTTTGAACTCCTATTTGAGCCCATTCTCCTTCAAAAACCAACGTTTTAAAGTAGGTTCAGGAAGTTATAGCTTTTTGACCTTGGTTTTAAATTAATTTTAGAATTGTACAGGAAAACTGCATGGTTATTGGATTTGTATATTTGTTGATACTGTCTGGTTATCTCGACTCATTTTTAAAACATAATATCCCTTTTTTAGCCCTGATACATCAAGTGAATAATTGGATGATACATTTTCTGAGAAATTCCAAGTCTTTACAAGTGTTCCCGAGGAAAGATCGTAAAGGAGTACTTTGGTAGAATTGGTACTGGAAAGTTCAGCAGTCGCATTGGTTGCGGCCTTTTGTGCCATCATTAATTTACCTGTCGTATCAGGTTGGTTTGTGATACTTAAGCTCAATTTGGTTGACGAGGGATTGGGTGACACGGCTAAAGAGAAGGAACTGGATGCCTGGAAGGTTCTTGTTGCCATAATATTTACCGGACTTGTCGAGCCACAGGAACTAAGACCATTAAATTTTACTGTCATATTTTGCCCTGCTGATAAATAAAAAG
>Ga0209067_10000023_pt1 | contig 111877 bp, 101 predicted proteins | sample ColStrG_CSR_2013_FD_187199 | JGI IMG/M metagenome (GOLD analysis project Ga0209067, IMG submission 187199) | Freshwater sediment microbial communities in response to fracking from Pennsylvania, USA - Cold Stream Run_MetaG_CSR_2013 (SPAdes)... | ecosystem: Environmental > Aquatic > Freshwater...
TTTCATAACAGCCAAACAAACGGGGGGGGGGGCAAGCTTTTTCTATCTCACAGAAGGAAATAGTCCATCAAACAAAGCCTGACCAGAGGAATCTTTCCAGGCAAGTCTTCCAGCATTCGATCCAGAAAGGATGAGCATTGCTTCAGGAATCTCCACTTGAGGATGTTGGAACGAGAGCGTCACTCGGCGCAAGAGAAGCTCTCTGCCGGAATGTCGTATGAATCCTTCTTTTGCCATCAGGAGAATCTCCCCCCGAGGATTTACAAAAGAGATATTCAGAAGTCGTCCACTTTGAAACGCCGGATTGTTTTCTGAAAATTCCTTGAGATAACGCAAGGAAGCGGAGGGATTGGATTGCTCTGAGAGCTTGATGCAAACTCCCTCCAAAACCGCCTGAGGAATCGCTGAAATCTCCAAAAAATCAAATCTCCTCGGTTGAATCGTGATCTCTCGAATCTCCAATATCATCGGAGGCTTCACCTGATTGGACTCACCGAGGGGAATGCAAACCTTCTTGAATACGGCCCCTCGATTCAACGGAAGTCCCGCTAAGTAAGACTCTGCCTCGCATCTGCTTCCGAGGAGCAATAAGAGAGCAAGCAGAACAGGCACGCACACTCTTTGCGGCTCGGCGGGAGATTTTCCATTCACTTTTCTCTTCTATCATAGAAACAAGAAGCCATAAATCAAAACAGCCCACCGTGCGGCAAGCGCATGGCGGGCTGTGATTGATGAAAAAAAACTATTAGCGTCGTTTAGTGTGAATAAAGCTCCACAACGCGTTTAGCGTGAATAAAGCTCCACAACGCGTTTAGCGTGAATAAAGCTCCACAACGAGCTGTTCGTTGACAATCGGGTTGATCTCTTCGCGGGTTGGAATACGAACGACTTTACCGCTAAGATTTTCCTTATCAACGAGGAGCCAATCGGGTGGCTCAACGATCTGAGTCTGCTCGAGACCACGCTGGGCGAGGCGTTTTGATCCATCCTTGGCGCGGACGGCAACAACATCACCGATCTTAAGCGTCATGGAGGAAATATCGGTCTTGCGACCATTCACTGTGACATGGCCGTGAGAGACGAGCTGGCGGGCACCGGCACGGGTCTTCGAGAATCCGAGGCGATAGACAACATTGTCCAGACGAGTTTCCAGAATCTGGAGAAGGATCAAGCCAGTGATACCACGGGTCTTAAGAGCTGTCTCAAAGTAGCGGCGGAACTGGCGTTCGAGAACTCCATACTGGAAACGAAGTTTCTGCTTCTCAGCGAGCGCAGTTCCATATTCGGAAATTTTGCGACGGGAACCTTTCGGACCGTGCATACCGGGTGCGTAAGGTTTGTTCTCAAAGGCGCGAGCTGATCCGGCGAGGAGAACGCCATAGCGGCGGCTGACTTTGGTTTTGGGTCCTGTATAACGGGCCATAGTATTTTAGTGTCTAGGAAATAGGTGATTGAGAATTGGCAAAATCAGACGCGACGCTGTTTGGGAGGACGGCAGCCGTTGTGAGGAACAGGAGTGACATCCTGAATGACGGAGATTTCAAGACCGATGGCCTGCATGGCGCGAACAGCCGATTCACGGCCAGAACCAGGGCCCTTGACCTTGACCATCACTTCCTTGAGACCATGACCCATCGCCTGGCGACAGGCATCCTGAGCAACCATCTGGGCGGCGTAGGCAGTGCTCTTACGAGAACCTTTGAAGCCCATCTTCCCAGCACTCGACCAACCAATCACAGCACCTCGGAGATCAGTGATGCTGACGATGGTGTTGTTGAATGTCGATTGTACATGGGCAACTCCATGCGTGATGTTCTTGCTTCCCTTGGCCTTGACGATCTTGGGTGGCTCAATTGGATCATCGAGATTGAAGCTGATCGGGGCAGCAGGAGCAGCCTCTTCGGATTTTTTCTCTTTGCTCTTTTTAACCTTGGGAGCCTTGACCGGAGTTTCAAGAATGGGAGCCACAGGAGCGGCTACAGCTGCGACTTCTTCTACTACAGGAGCGGCTACAGCTGCGACTTCTTCTACTACAGGAGCGGCTACCTGAGCTTCAGCGGGCTGGATCTCAATAGGCTGAGCCTCAAGAGTTGTAGAAATCTCGGGGACTTCAGGGGTGACGGGCGTTTCTTCGGACATGAATTTGTGTTACTTGAACTTTGGGATAGCGACCTTAGTCTTTAGCGCGAACGACACCGACGGTCTTACGAGGGCCTTTGCGGGTTCGTGCATTGGTCTGGGTGCGTTGTCCACGAACAGGAAGTCCGCGACGATGGCGAAGGCCACGGTAGCAGTTGATGGCCTGGAGACGCTTGAGATTCCCCTGAATTTCGCGGCGAAGGTCGCCTTCGATCATGACCTTCTGAGCCGTGATGGCGGAAATGATGGAACCGATCTGCTCGGGAGAGAGTTCCTTGGCCCGCGTGTCGGGATTGATATTGGCCTGTTCAAGGACGCGCTTGGAGGTTTTAGGGCCAATGCCGTAAATGTAAACAAGCGAGGCTTCGATGCGCTTGTCACCGGGGATTTCTACGCCGAGGAGTCGTGGCATGATCGTGGTTCTTTGTGGTGGATGCAGTGGATGCCTAATGGCTGATTAGCCCTGGCGCTGTTTGTGACGGGGATTTTTGCAGACGACGCGAACCACATTATTGCGGCGGACGATCTTGCAGGTTTCGCAAAGGCGTTTGACGGAAGCTCGGACTTTCATGAGGAAAGAAATTAAAAATGAGATCAGCGGCGCAGGTCGGTGCCGCTTAGAAGCGTCATTTTGTGTATTGTTTTATTATGGTCTGGATTGGTGACTTGGAAGTCGCTGGATGATTGTTCCCTGATTCAGGTCATAGGGAGAAACGCTGACGACTACATGGTCTCCTGAAACGATGCGAGTGAATTTCAAACGCAACATTCCTGAAACCGTAGCCTGCATCCTTCTGCCGCCAGCAAGCTCCACACGGAAGCGCGCCTTGGACAGTTTCTCTACTACGAGGGCCCGGTTTTTTAAGCTATGAGTGGTAGGCATGTCAAGACCTCAGGCTCATTTTCTGTAATTAAAATTGTATGCTCGAAATGTGCCGAGGGTTTTCCATCGGCAGTCACCACCGTCCATTTGTCATCAAGCATCCGAACTTCCTCCACGCCGAGGTTAATCATCGGCTCGATAGCGAGCGTCATGCCGGGCTTCAGCCTAGGCCCAGAGCCGCGCCGACCGTAGTTGGGAATCTGCGGTTCCTCATGGAGCTTGCGCCCTACACCATGTCCTACAAAATCTCGCACAACTCCAAAACCCTGCCTAAGTGCCTCCGACTCGATGTAGTGAGAGAGATCCCCCAGCCTGCGCCAAGGTACGGCAAAAGGGATCGCCCCCTCAAGAATGCGTTTTGTCGCCGTGCAGAGGCATTCTGTTTCGGGATCAACGCTCCCGCAGATAACAGTCGTTGCTGTGTCTCCAATCCATCCATCCAGAATGACTCCCGTATCAATCTTAACAATGTCGCCATAAGCCAAACGACGCCCCCCACCAATACCATGCACAACTTCCTCATTCACAGAAATGCAAATTTGTCCAGGGAATTTTCTGTATCCCAAAAAGGCACTCCGACATCCTAGCTCCGCCATAAAAGAAGCTGCGGCCCTATCGATTTCGCCGGTGGTAATACCCGGCTCAACAAGCCCGGCCAAGCGATCCAGAATGATTGCCGCAGCACGACCAGCAGCCCTCATCTTTTCAATTTCAGCGGGCGTTTTGATGGGAATGGAAGACATAGTGTAAAATTGTATGACAAGCCAAAAATAATTTCACCAGCAATTCGACTGGAGAATTACAAGTCCGAATGATGGACAAACTTTGTGATTTGCTCGAAGACTGCATCGCTGGGCTGATCTGCCGAAATTCGGTGGAGCAAATTTGGAACCGTTTCCCCATAGTAGTCTGCCACAGGCAAGGTCAGCTCGCGATAAAGTTTCATGCGCTGCTCCAGAGCTTCTTGGGAGTCGTCATTTCTTCTTTCGAGAGGACTCCCGCAACGAAGGCAGGGATTCTTCACGGCAAGACCATGCAGAGAGGTGCTGAAGGTTGCGCCACAATTCAGGCAGGTAAGGCGAGATGTGACGCGTCTCAGAATTTCTGCATCCCCGAGCTCCAACGCAATAATCAGATCGAGCGGGGCATCCACGGAAGCAAGAGCAGCATCGAGCTGTCTCGCCTGCGGCACAGAGCGAGGGAAGCCATCAAAAACAAGATTTGTTCCATGCTCACCCATCCAGCCCATAATGACACGGATCGCAAGTTCATCAGGAACAAGAAAACCCCGACTCGTCCACGAATCAGCTTCTATTCCAAGAGGAGTTCCTCGCGTGCATTCCGAGCGCAAGAGTGCCCCTGTGGAGACATGAGGAATGCCCAGAAGCGTTGAGAGGCGGTCTGCCTGAGTTCCCTTACCCGAGGCAGGTGGGCCCAATAACACGATCCGCCGTTTCACGGGAATCACGATTCCTAGTGGTGACTCTTTTGGATGATAGCGAAAACCACACCCGCAATCACAAAGATGCCGATCCCCGCCGCAAAGTACACCAGTGAAGTATCACTGATAGAGGAACCGCTCACAGAAGGACGAGCCGTACTGCGTCCACGAATCTTGCCCTTGCGTAGGAAGCCATCATAATGTCGCTGGAGAAGGAATGTCTCAACCTGACGCATGGTGTCGAGTGCCACACCAACAATAATGAGGAGTCCTGTTCCACCAAAGAACTGAGCAGCCATATACGGAACCTGAAGCGCACGGCTTAGGAGCTGCGGCAGGATTGCAATAATGACCAAGAAGAGTGCACCAGCAAAAGTCAGACGACCCATTGTGTAATCAAGAAAATCAGCAGTAGGCTTGCCTGGTCGAACCCCAGGAATGAAACCTCCATTCTTTTTCAGATCATCCGCAATTTGGGCAGGTTGAAACTGTGTCGCCACCCAGAAATAACTGAAGCTGAAAATGAGCAGGGCATAGAGGGCGTAATGCAGCCAGCCGTTGGTGAGCAGATTAGAAAGCTCAACCGCCCAGGTTTTGTGCCCAAAGGCCATGTTGAGAATCTGTGCTGGGAACATCAGGATAGCCTGAGCGAAAATGATCGGCATGACACCGGAGTAATTCACCTTCAGCGGCATATACTGAGTCTGTCCGCCATAGACCTTGCGGCCCACAACGCGTTTGGCATATTGCACACTGATACGGCGCGTCGCCTGCGTCACTGCAATGACCGAGGCAATAACCAGGAAGAGGAAGGCGCAGAGCACAACAAGAATCATCGGATTGAGCGTCGAGGCATCGCCATTGCTTGGCACAAAAGTCCGCCATGCCTGCACAAGTCCAGCAGGAAGCTGGGCCAGAATGCCGATCGTGATAATGACCGAGATTCCGTTACCAATACCGCGTTCTGTGATCTGATCTCCCATCCACATCAGGAAGAGAGTTCCCGCCGTCATCACCAAAACAGTGAGTAAGCAGAAGGGCGTGCCGGGATTCGAGACGAGAGGAATGCCAAGTTTTGCAATCGTATCGGAAATCCCAGGAAGGAAAGGATTGGACTGTGGGCTCTGGAAGGAGATAGCAAGCAACCACCCCTGGAAGATACAAAGCAGAATCGTTGTATAGCGGGTGTATTGAGCAATCTTCTGTCTGCCACCATCTTCACGAGCGAGTCGTCCGAGCTTTGGAATCACAGCACCCAGCAACTGAAGCATGATGGAGGCACTGATGTAGGGCATGATACCCAAGGAGAAGATAGCGCAATTTCCAAGCGCGCCACCCGAAAACAGATTGAAGAGTGCAGCAACCCCCCCACCGACCTTGGCATCAGCCACATTGAGAAACCACTCACGGAGAACCAGCGCATTAACCCCTGGTGTCGTGATCGCCGCGCCCACGCGCATGATGACGATCATTCCAAGAGTGAAGAGAACGCGTTGTCTCAACTCGGGAATCTTAAAAATATTTGCGAAGGCCGAGATCATAATGGTCAGACCGTTTTTCTCCTCATTTCTAGGAGACCCCGGTCAAGAGGGGCTTTTGAGTGGTGCTTGGGTTCGGCAGCTTTGAATGAAGCAGCCTTGTATTAAGCGACTTTTGCGGAAACTTTGGCAGGTCGGACGATTTTAACACCCTTCACCTGCTTTGGTTTCTGCGGGCGGAGAATAAGAGATCCTCCAGCTTTCTCAAGCTTTTCGCGAGCTGCAACACTTGATTTGTCAACTTCGACCGTAAAGGACTTGGTGATTTCGCCACGAGCAAGCAGCTTGATCCCGTCATTGCGACCATGCACAATTCGGATGGCGCGTAGGGCAGCCTCATTAATAATGGCACCGGCTTCAAAGCGTTCTTCCAGCGTGTCGAGATTGACCACGGCATAAACAGGCTTAAAATCAGTGTTATTAAATCCGCGCTTGGGAAGACGACGGATCAGAGGCATCTGTCCACCTTCGAATCCGAGTCGAATGCTACCGCCGGAACGGGCTTTCTGTCCCTTGTGTCCACGGCCAGAGGTCTTTCCGTGACCGCTGCTTTCGCCGATACCGAGTCGTTTGCTACGGTGCTTGGCACCAGGACGAGGCGCGAGATTATGAAGTCGCATGGTTGTCATTAGTAAAAGAAATTTGAAAATTAGGCTGCTACTGGCTCCAAGGCGATTCCTGCACCAGGAGCAACTCCGGCTGCGGTTTCGGCAGTACGGATTTTCTTGCCACGCAAACGCATGATTTCGGCACGAGGACGGAGACTGGTGAGAGCGGAAAGGGTCGCCTTAACCACATTGGAGTGATTGCTAGAACCAAGAGACTTGGCGAGCACATCACGGATTCCTGCGGCTTCGATCACGGCACGGACACCGCCACCAGCGATCACACCTGTACCAGGAGATGCCGGACGAAGAAGGACTCGTCCACCTCCGAATTCACCGATCACTTCATGAGGGATCGTGTTTTCAGAGAGGGAAACTGGGATCATTGCTTTGCGTGCAGCTTCCGAGCCTTTACGAATTGCTTCGCTGACCTCATTGGCTTTGCCAAATCCGATGCCAACACGGCCTTTCATATCTCCAGTAACAATCAGGGCACTGAAGCTGAAGCGACGCCCGCCTTTAACAACCTTGGCGCATCGGTTAATGAAAACGACTTTTTCAATCGTGTCTTTCGGAGTATCGTCTGCGGGCTTGTCCCGACGGGGACCGCGTTTGTTGGGTTTTTCAGCCATAAAAATTAGAACTGGAGTCCTCCCTCACGAGCTGCATCGGCCAAGGCCTTTACTTTTCCGTGGTAATGAAATCCGCCGCGATCAAAGACAACCTTTTCGATTTTCTTGGCGAGACCGCGTTCAGCGATGAGCTTACCGACTTTAATAGCGGTCGCAACATTGGCGCGGTTGTTGGCCTCCTTGCGGAAGGATTCTTCGGTGGTATTGACGCTGGCCAGAGTGGCACCGGCGAGATCGTCGATGACCTGCGCAGTGATGTGTTGGCCGGAGAAATGAATCGCGAGACGAGGACGCTCTGATGTTCCTGAGACCTTCTTGCGAAGACGGATGTGGCGTAGTTTGCGGGAATTGGTAGCGGACATGGTATAATGCTCCCAGGATTACTGGACTGTTTTGCCTTCTTTGCGACGGACTTGCTCGTCGGAGTAGCGGATACCTTTGCCTTTATAAGGCTCGGGCGGATAATAAGCACGGATATCGGCGGCAACTTGACCGACAAGATGCTTGTCAATTCCTTCAATGGAGATCTTGGTGTTGTCAGTGACGGCAACCTTAATCTCATTTGGAATCGGGAAAAGAATCGGGTGAGAATAGCCGATGGAAAGATCAAGCTTGTCTCCTTTCACGGCGGCACGGAAACCTACTCCCTGAATCTCAAGATCACGGCGGAAGCCCTTGCTGACTCCTGTTACCATGTTGTTGAGAAGGGCGCGGGAGAGACCATGCAGGGCGCGAATGGAACGATCTTCGCTGGAGCGAGTGACGGTCAATGTTGTTCCCTCGACAGAGGCAGCGATGCCTTTGGGGAGTTCCCAAGTGAGCTTACCTTTGGCACCTTCGATGGTGACAAGGCTCCCTGCCAAGTTGAACTTGACATTTTCAGGGAGAGTGATGGGTGTTTTACCGATACGGGACATGGCAGGAAAAAGTTGTCGAATGGTTACCAGATGTAGGCGAGAAGTTCGCCGCCGACTTTCTGTTTGCGGGCTTCATGGCCCGAAAGAACCCCACGGGAAGTGGAGAGAATGGAGATACCGAGCCCACCGAGGACGCGGGGAATTTCTTCGCTGCCAACATAGCGGCGGAGACCTGGACGGCTGATGCGTCGAAGCCCTGCAATGGCGGGAGTCTTTCCAACATAACGGGGGCGCACTTTGATACGAGGATGAGCTTCGCTGTTATCAAGTTCGTAGTCCTCAATATAACCCTCGCGCTTGAGGATAGCAACGATGTCACTCTTTATTTTGGAATAAGGAACGAAAAACTCTACTTTCTGCACGCTGACAGCGTTGCGGACTCGGGTAAGAAGATCGGCGATGGGATCGGTAAGGGCACTCATGGTAATTGGACTACTAATTCTTAGGCGGCGGATTCTTCGGATGCGGATTCTACAGCATCGGAAGCCTCAACTTCTTTCTCTGCTTTCTCTACTTTTTTGGCATTGCGGCCCACAAAGGGAACCCCAAGTTCGGTCAGCAAGGCACGCGCCTCGTCGTTGGTTGTCGCAGAAGTGACAATCGTGATATCGAATCCGATATTGCGCTTGATTTTATCGAGCTCAACTTCTGGAAAAATTGATTGATCAGCCACACCGAGCGTATAATTTCCATTACCATCAAAGGCTTTGTTGGAAACGCCACGAAAATCGCGAATACGGGGAAGAGCAGTCTTGATGAGTCGCTCAAGGAACTCGTACATGATGCGACCACGGAGAGTCACCTTGGCTCCGATTGCCTGACCAGCGCGGAGTTTGAAATTGGAGATAGCCTTTTTGGCAATGGTCTCAACGGGCTTCTGTCCTGTAATGAGAGTCAGTTCATCCTTAGCAATTTCCAAAGCAGCTTTCACATCGGGAGCGGAGGCAATGGAGGTATTGATGACGACTTTCATCAGGCGGGGAACCTGATGGACATTCTTGTAACCACGCTTCTCCTTGAGCGCCGGAATGACGCGCGTGATATATTCGTTCTGAAGTTCTGCGATTGGAAGTGACATGGCTGGCTATGCTTATTCGGCGGTTGGCTTCTTGGTGGTCTTAGTGACCTTGGGAGCCTTTTCTTTGACTGGCTTATCGGACTTATTGGACTTCACCTTGCTCTCTTTCGAGTCAGTGGAGACTGCTGCTTTTTTCTCCAGAAGTCGAACATTGGAAATGTGGAGTGGCCCCTCTCGTTCAATAATCGCCCCGTTCGGCTGCTCCTGAGAGCGGCGAACATGCTTTTTGATCATACGCACCCCTTCGATAACGACCTGGTGTTTGGCGCGGTTGACTTGAAGGATTTTTCCCTCCGAGCCACGGTGATTTCCAGAGATGACCTTGACAAGGTCACCTGCATGAACATGGGTTTTAATGAGCTGAAGAGCAGGCATGACAGAGGAGTGCTAAAGTGAAAAAATGCTTAGAGAACTTCGGGGGCCAAGGAGACGATCTTCATGAAGTTCTTTTCACGAAGCTCGCGGGCGACCGGTCCGAAGATACGGGTGCCACGGGGATTGAGATCTTTGTCGATAATGACAATGGCATTGCTATCGAAACGGAGATAAGAACCATCTTCGCGACGAACAGGCTGACGAGTGCGAACGACCACGGCACGAACGACATCGCCCTTCTTGACAGCTCCACCTGTGGAGGCTTCCTTGACATTGGCTGTAATGACATCGCCAACGCGTGCAACGAGAGTGCGCTTGCCAATCACGCCAATCATGGTGGCCATGCGGGCACCTGTATTGTCGGCAACATCAAGCCTGGAGCGAATCTGGATCATGGTCTGGTTTCCTAGAAAAAGTTAAAGTGAAATAGTAGCAAAAGAGGAGAGCGAGGGAAAAGGGAGCGAAGAAATTCTTAGTGGCGAATAACCTCGACGAGACGCCAGCGTTTGAGGCGACTCAGCGGACGGGTCTCAGCAATGGAGACGCGATCACCCATCTTGGCTTCGTTCTTCTCATCATGGACATGGAATTTCTTCACCTGCTTGATGATTTTTCCAAAGAGAGGGTGAGGTACGCGTGTAATGGTTTTGACCACGATGGTCTTGTCCATCTTGTCAGAAATTACCTCACCAACGCGGGTCTTGCGGAGTCCGCGAGGAGACTCAGGGAGTGTTGGTGAAGGGGATGTCGTAGCGGTGTCGTTCATTGCTGGTGCCTAAAAATACGGGATGCGGAGAGTGCTTAGAGTGCTGGGGTTGCCTGCACCTTCAATTTTGTCGTCAGCACGGTTTCAAGCCGAGCAATTTCACGACGCAAGTTGCGCAAGAGGTGGGGTTTTTCTAACTGCCCTGCCTGCTGCTGTAAACGGAGATGGAAAATCTCCTGGCGCAGTTCCTTTTTACGGGAAGAGATTTCATTAGGCGTTAATTCGCGGATTTCGTCAAGAGTCATATTCGTGTCCTAGCTTCTTTTATGATGCGTGGTGACGGGTAATAAATTTCGTGCGGATCGGCAGCTTGTTGGCAGCCAAGCGCAGAGACTCGCGAGCCACAGACTCTGGAATGCCGTCAAGCTCAAACAAGATATTACCAGGACGCACGGTGGCAACCCAGTATTCTGGTTGACCTTTACCTTTACCCATTCGGGTCTCAGGGGGACGGGCCGTCACAGATTTATCTGGGAAGATACGAATCCAGAGTTTCCCCTTTCGTTTCATATTGCGGGTTAATGCAACACGAGCGGCCTCAATCTGTGTATTGGTGATCCAAGCGCGTTCAAGCGTCTGAAGACCAAATTCACCGAAATCAATATTGATATTCCGCGAGGCGGTGCCTGTACGGCTTCCGCGCTGACTCTTGCGGTATTTAACTCTTTTGGGTAACAAGGGCATGACGATTCTCCTTTAAAAAATTAAGCTACAGCCTCTACTGGGGCTTGGGTATCACTGTTGGTGTGAGAGTTATTAGAAGGAGTGTTAGCACCCCGTACCTCGGCTGGTTTTTCTGGCTTTTTGCAGATCCAGCATTTCACGCCAATCTTTCCGGCCACTGTATCGGCCTCAGCAAAACCATAATCAATAATCGTGCGAAGAGTATGAAGAGGAATAGTTCCGTTACGAACCACTTCGGTGCGTGCAATTTCAGCACCACCCAGACGGCCACTCGCGCGGATCTTGATACCATCTGCACCCATATCCATAGCGATCTGCATCGCTTTTTTCATGGCGCGGCGGAAGCCGATACGGCGTTCAAGCTGTCCTGCAACACTTTCAGCAACCAAGGTTGCATCGAGCTCAGGCTGCTTGATTTCGATAATATCAATCTTGGCCTGCTTGCCACCAGCGAGTCGGGAGACTTCACGGGTCATAGTCTCGATTTCTGATCCCTTGCGACCGATCACAATGCCAGGGCGTGCGGTGAAAATGGTGACACGAACACTGTTCCATGCGCGCTCGATGACGATACGGGAGACGGCAGCGGACTTGAGTTTTTTCTTCAGCCAGCCACGGATTTGTTGATCGGCAAAGAGAAAATCTGCAAACTCTTTTTCGTTGGCATACCAGCGCGATGTCCAATCACGGGTGATTGGAAGGCGGAAGCCGATTGGGTTAACTTTTTGTCCCATAATTTATTATTCGGTTACTGGTAAGCGGATTAGGAGGCGGATTCCTCAGTATTCAGAGGAGTCGCTGGTGTTGCTGGAATCTCTGCAACCGGAGCGGCGGCAGTTTGTTTGCGGGATTTTGGCTTGGAAGTTTTCGGCTTGTCCGAGCGGCGAACAATGGGAATCTCATCCGTCAGAACGATACGGATATGGCTGTTACGCTTGCGAACTGGGCCTGCACTGCCACGAGCCTTGGGGCGAATGCGCTTGATCGTTGGAGCCTCTCCAATGACGGCTTCTTTGATGACAAGGAGTTCGGCACGCACATTATTGTTATGTTCCGCATTGGCGATGGCACTCTTGAGTGTCTTGGCAATCAGCGGAGCTGCCTTCTTAGGAATGAAACCGAGTTGCAGGAGAGCATCCGTGGCGGGAAGGCCCTGAATCTCACGAGTAACCTCACGGGCCTTGAAGGCGGAGATGCGCGCGTAGCGATGGGTGGCGATGACTTGCATGATAAAGATCTAGTCTGGGTTCCTGTAAAAGTGAGATTCTTGAAATGAGCGGGTGAAAATTACCGTGTTGTTTTTTATCGCGTTGTATCGATACGAAGAGTGTCACCTTCGTGAACGGTCTCGGGGGAATTGGCTGAGTTCTGAACAATGGCTGCGCTGATGGCATCACGCACATCAACCACGCGTACGGAAGCAATTTGCTTTTCACCACGCCAGACTTGGAATGGCATTCCAGTCTTGACCCCTTGGCGAGAACCAAGATTGGCAACAACAAGAGCGAGATCTGGTTTGACATCCACCACAGTTCCCTGGGTCAGTCCAAGCTGATTTCCAGAACCTGCACCATGAGTTGCACCAGTCAGAAGAGCAGCGGCTCGAAGCTCCTGCTCAACCTTGAGGCGAGCTTTAGGATCAATGGACTGTGATGTCTTGAGAAGATCAAAAATAGCTTCACTCAGGCGGACGAGTTGCTCGCGAGTAGCATCATTCTCTTTGTTCAGAAGACGCAGATCACGGACTGCGGCAAGCAGGCGAGTCTGGAGTGTTTCGGTTTCTTTGCCGGAGGGAATTACTCCGAGAGCCTCAACACGGGTATTGATCTCTTCATACCGGCGTTTGAAAAGCTCTGTCTCTCCATTGGCTACAGCGAGGCTTTCAGTCAACCCTTTGATAGCTGCATCAGAAAGAATCAACTTCTCTCGGAAAGATGCCATCGATCCGTTCATGTCAGCAGGATCTCCTGCATTCTGCTGAGCCACGGCAGCAGCAACCGGCAACCCTAAAAGGGCGACGGCTGTCACAGCAGAAAACTGGCAGGTATGACGGAGTGAGGACATGATTCTTAGAAGTAAAAAAATACTGCGAAAATTACTTGGTGACTTTTGCGGTGTGAGAACCGTGTTTCTTAAAGATACGAGTGGGAGCGAACTCCCCGAGCTTATGACCGACCATATTTTCCGTAACGAAAACTGGGATGAACGAACGGCCATTGTGGACATTGAAGGTATGGCCGACGAAGTCGGGAGTCACCGTGGAACGGCGAGACCAGGTCTTGATCGGTTTCTTGACATTGCCTTCGTTGAGCTTGTCGATCTTCTCGAGGAGCTTCCACTCGACGAACGGGCCTTTTTTTAATGAGCGTGCCATGGGAAATTATGAAATTACTTCTTTTTGCGACGCTGCACGATGAAGCGGTCACTTTGTTTGTGTTTGTTGCGGGTCTTGAAGCCCTTGGAGAGCTGGCCCCACGGACTCATTGGATGATGGCGTCCGCCACCGCCCTTGCTCTTACCTTGTCCACCACCCATCGGGTGATCGACTGGATTCATCGCCATACCACGGGTCTGAGGACGAATACCGAGCCAACGGGAACGACCAGCTTTGCCGCTGACCACATTCATGTGCTCAATATTGCCAACCTGTCCGATTGTGGCATAGCATTCTTCGTTGATACGGCGAAGTTCGCCAGAAGCCAACTTGACCAGTGCATAGCCACCTTCACGGTTACTCAGAATGGCCTGAGAACCTGCACTGCGAACAATCTGTCCACCTTTGCCAGGAGTCAGTTCAATATTGTGAATGGCCAGACCGAGCGGGATCGCCTTGAGTGGCAGAGCGTTACCTACGGTAGGATCAGCAGAGATTCCTGCGGCAACCTTCACTCCAACGGAAAGACCGCTGGCAGCAAGAATGTAGGCCTTTTCTCCATCAGCATATTGGATGAGAGCCAGGCGAGCACTGCGGTTCGGATCATATTCGATGGCAATGACATCAGCAATCGCATCACGGCGGCTACGCTTGAAATCAATGATACGATATTTGCGCTTGTGACCACCGCCACGATGACGGGAGGTTTTGCGACCTCTGTTGTTGCGGCCACCAGTGCGGTGCTTGCTTTCAACAAGGGACTTTTCAGGAGTGCTCTTGGTGATTTCCTCAAAAGAGGGGGTCGCCTTGAAACGCTGTGCGGGTGTCAGGGGGCGGAAGGTTTTCAGTGCCATGGTCGTGTCTCGTGGATGCTGTAAGTCTCTCTGTTTGGCGATTATGCAATGTCGATCTTCTCACCGGGGGCGAGGGTCACGATGGCTTTTTTCCAGTGAGCGCGGCGACCGAAGTCGGCACGGCGTTCACGCCGCTTTTTGCCCTCGACTTGGAGCGTGTTCACAGAAGTGACTTTCTTCTTAAAAAGAGTCTCAACAGCGTGTTTGATTTCAATCTTGTTGGCAACCGTGGAGACACGGAAGACATACTTGTTGAACTTCTCAGAGAGAAGGCTCGCCTTCTCCGTCACAAGGACGCGGCGAATGATATCGTGGGCTTCTTTCATACCGGAGATTATGCAGCGAGGCGTTGTCCAAGGGCCGCAAGGGCATCCTTGGTGATGATGATTTTATCGAAGGCGAGAAGATTCTCGGTATTCACTTCGGCAGCCGTCATGAGCAGATCACTCTGGACATTGCGAGCAGCAAGAAAAGTGGATGCGGTGAAGCTAGTAGCAACGATGAGCGTGCGGCGCACTCCACCATGCAGACTTTCGACCAGGGAGATGAATTGTTTGGTCTTGGATTCCTTAACCTCGAAGGACTCAATAACGAGAACATCTCCGGCGAGAACGCGAGCACTGAGTGCCTTACGGAAAGCGAGTCGTTTGACACCCTTGGTGGTGTTTTTGGCGTAGCTGCGGGGATGTGGGCCATGAGAGACACCACCTCCAGACCAGACAGGGGAGCTGGCATATCCGGCACGAGCGCGGCCTGTTCCCTTTTGCTTCCAAGGTTTTTTACCAGAAAGATTGACGGTTGCCTTGGTCTTCACCGAAGCAGTTCCACTGCGGCGATTGGCACGCATGGCGACAATGGCATCATGAACGGCCTGTGTTCCCTTGCCATCAGTGATGATGTCGATATTGGCCTGCTTGGCCGCGTCAGCTGTAAGAATAGTTGCACTCATGATTACTCAGCGGCTTTGGCAGATTTGCCGGATTTCTTGATTGAGGGACGCACCATGACAAAGGTGCCCTTGGCACCGGGGATTGCCCCGCTGACCAAGATGATACCGTCTGCTTCGCGCACTTGGACGATTTCGAGATTCTGAATGGTGATGCGTTCATCGCCCATGTGACCTGGCATTCCCATGTTTTTCCAAACACGGCCTGGAGTCAGACGATTACCAATAGCACCATTACGACGATGCATCATGGAACCGTGGGTTTCAGGCTGTCCGGCAAATTTGAAACGGCGGACAACACCCTGGAAGCCTTTTCCTTTGGAAGTGCTGATGACATCGACAAATTGGCCATCCTGGAAGTTTGTTACAGCCCAATCGCCAAGCTCAGGAGCCGTTTCGCCATCCTTGAGGCGGAATTCACGGATAAAGCGTTTTGGAGTGGAATCACTTTTTGCAAAGTGGCCCTTCAATCCCTTGGTAATGCGGTGTTCTTTCTGATCGCCGAAGCCAAGCTGGACGGAGGAATATCCATCCTTATCCTTGTTCTTGACCTGAAGGATGCGATTGCCCCCTGCCTCAATGACAGTCACTGGACGGATGCGCCCCTTCGTGTCATAGACACGGGTCATACCGATTTTTTTTCCGAGAAGTCCGATGCTCATAATAGAATTGAGTGCGAGTGAATAAAAATTGTCAGATAGTGATGGTCACAAGATCGTCAGATCTTAATCGTGATGTCCACGCCGGCAGGAAGATTCAGCTTACGAAGCTCATCAACTGTCTTGGCGGTGGGTTCGAGAATATCAAGAAGTCGCTTGTGCGTGCGAATTTCAAACTGATCCATCGACTTTTTATCGACATGGGGAGAGCGGTTCACGGTGAACTTTTCGATGCGAGTTGGAAGAGGAATAGGGCCAGTGACTTTAGATCCCGTGCGTTTTGCCGTCTCAACGATTTCAAGCGCGGAGATGTCAAGAAGACGAAAATCAAAGCCTTTGAGGCGGATGCGAATGCGTTGTCCAGATGCCATGGTCGTAATAATTTAGTTTTTCTGATCGAGAACCGCTGCCAGAACCTGGGCGGGGACTTGTTCGAAGTGAGAAGGCTCCATGGAGTAGGAGGCACGCCCCTTGGAGAGTGAACGAATCGATGTTGCGTATCCGAACATTTCGGAGAGAGGAACTTCGGCATTCACGCTGGTAACGATAGCCTTCGTCTCAATCGACATGATCTTGCCGCGGCGACGGTTGAGATCGCCCATGATGTCGCCCTGATATTCCTCAGGAGTCACGGCTTCAACCTTCATGATTGGCTCAAGAAGAATCGACTTGGCATTTTTCAGGCCATCCTTGAGTGCAAAGATTGCTGCCATCTTAAAGGCCATTTCATTGGAATCGACATCGTGGTAGGAGCCATCAACGATATCGACATGGATGTCGATAACAGGGTATCCACCAACAATTCCGTTAAGAGCGGCTTCGTTAAGACCTTTGATAACTGGGGCGATAAACTCTTTCGGGATGGAACCACCAACAGTCTTGTTCTCAATGGTGACACCCTTGCCTTTTTCATTTGGCTTGATCTTGATGACGACATGGCCGTATTGACCGCGACCACCAGACTGCTTGACGAGTTTTCCTTCGCCATCAGCGGCATTGAGGATAGTCTCTTTATAGGCGATCTGTGGCTTGCCTGAGTTGGCTTCAACCTTGAACTCACGCATCATTCGATCACGAATGATCTCCAGATGGAGCTCACCCATACCGGCGATGATTGTCTGACCAGTCTCTTCGTTCGTGAAGACACGGAAAGTTGGATCTTCTTCTGAGAGACGCTGGAGGGCATTGCCCATCTTCTCTTGATCGGCCTTGGTCTTAGGCTCAATCGACATCGAGATAACCGGATCAGGGAAGGAGGGAGGTTCGAGAGCGATCGGCTCATCCTCGGTGCAGAGTGTGTCTCCTGTAGTGATATTTTTGATACCAACAATGGCTGCGATGTCACCAGAGTAGCAGGTGTCAATATCTTCGCGCTTGTCGGCCTGAATCTGGATGAGTCGGCTGATGCGTTCGCGCTTGCCAGTACGAGGATTGAGAACGGTATCCCCCTTACTGAGTTTGCCTGAATAAACACGGAAGAAAACGAGCTTACCAACAAACGGATCGCTCCAAAGCTTGAAAGCAAGCGAACAGAAAGGCTCGTTATCGCTGGTGATGGCGAATTTATCATTGCCATTATCGGGATCCATTCCCTTGGCGGGAGGGATGTCAAGCGGACTTGGGAGATAGTCAACAACGGCATCCAGAAGATACTGCACACCCTTGTTCTTAAATGCGGAACCGCCAGCAACGGGAACAAATCTATTGGCTGTTGTCTGGCGACGGATTGCGTTCTTGAGAATCTCACGCGTCACGGGCTTCTCTTCCAAGAAAAGAGTTCCGACTTCTTCGTCGAGATCCATCATCTGATTGACAAGATCTTCATAGGCAGCCTCAGCCTTGGCCTTCAGCTCCGCCGGAATTTCCTCAACCGTGTAGTTGGAACCCATGCTCGCGTCATCGGCATAAAGAACAGCCTTCTGATTCACCACATCAATCTGACCATGAAGAGTATCTTCAGCACCGATTGGGATCAGGATCGGCCAGGCATTGGCACCGAGCTTGGTACGCATATCGTTGACAGCATTGTCAAAATTGGCACCCGTGCGATCCATCTTATTCACGAAAGCAATACGGGGAACGTTGTATTTATTAGCCTGCCGCCAGACTGTTTCGGACTGAGGCTGCACACCGGCAACACCGCAGAAAACCGCAATGGCACCATCGAGAACTCGAAGAGATCGTTCCACTTCGGCTGTAAAATCAACATGGCCTGGGGTGTCGATGATGTTAATACGCTGCTGGATGCCCTCGAAGAGTTTGACGACATTTTCCTGAGGAAGCTGCTTCCAGCTACAAGTGGTAGCAGCCGAGGTGATCGTGATACCGCGCTCCTTCTCCTGCTCCATCCAATCAGTGGTCGCTGCCCCTTCATGCACTTCGCCGATCTTATGGATCATGCCGGTGTAGAAAAGCACGCGCTCGGTGAGCGTTGTCTTACCCGCATCGATATGGGCGCAAATTCCGATATTGCGCGTTCTCTCCAGAGGAAAGGCGCGATCCGGTGAATTCGGATTGACTGTGTCAGTTGTGGCACTCATCGGTAAATAAAGAACAAGGTGTTAAAGAACGAGTTTTAGGAACGGTTTTTGAAAATAGGAAAGACTACCAGCGGAAGTGAGCAAAAGCTCGATTTGCCTGGGCCATCTTGTGAAGATCATCGCGCTTCTTGATAGCGGCACCCTGACCAGCAGCAGCTTCTTTGAGTTCAGAAGCAAGAGCCTTGTGCATTGGGATACTCTTGCGATTTCCGGCAAAGGTGACAATCCAGCGCATGGCAAGCGCAAGCTGGCGATCAGCAGGAACTTCCATCGGCACTTGGTAGGTGGCACCGCCGACGCGGCGGCTCTTCACCTCAAGGCGGGGACGGGCATTGTCCATGGCCTTTTGGAGAACATCAAGCGGATCAACAGCCTCGGAACCGTCGCGAGTGCTTTCGATGGCATTATAGACAATACGCTCGGCGAGGGATCGCTTGCCGCCACGCATCACGGTAGTGATGAGACGGGCGACCAGAGGGCTGGCGTAGCGTAGGTCTTTCTTGACCTCTTTTTTGATAACGCGATTGCGACGGGACATGGAAAAGAACGGTTGGTTGGTTTAGATAAACGAGATTATTTCTTTTTGCCCTTCTTGGCCTCTTCACCTGGCTTGGGTCGTTTGGCTCCATACTTGGAACGACCACGACGACGACCATCGACTCCGAGAGCATCGAGTGTGCCTCGGACAATATGATAACGAACACCAGGGAGATCCTTCACACGACCACCACGGACGAGCACAATGGAGTGCTCCTGAAGATTGTGACCTTCACCACCAATGTAGGCGATGACTTCATGTCCGTTGGTCAGACGCACTTTGGCAACTTTACGAAGTGCAGAGTTGGGCTTCTTGGGAGTACGGGTCATCACCTGAACGCAGACGCCTCGGCGCTGTGGACAATTCACGAGAGCGGGTGATTTGGATTTCACCCGGACCTTTTGGCGGCCCTGTCGTACGAGTTGGTTGATGGTTGGCATGGGAAAGTTTTGAAAGTCTTCTTTTTGGAAGTCGTTTTTTGAAAGCCCTCTTTCTTCGTGTGCTTCTCAGCCAGAACCATGCTCCGTCGATTTGTTAAGGAACAGTCCGCATTGCTGCGGGGGCTTTTGAAATCCCGAAGAAAGTCGGGAGGTGGGAAAGTAGGTGAAACACGGAATACTGCAAGAAGATTTTCGCATTTTGGTGAAGAAATTTTTCATAGCGACCGTCGATTCTATCTCTCTTCATTCCAAATCCCTTCTAAGGAATAGCTGAATAAATTGCCTGGCGTGCGTTCTGTGGAGTTCACTCCGCCCTAGAGACTCTATAGGAGCCCTTCATTAAGCTCGATAAAATAAGCAATCAGCACCACACGAGAAAGACATTGCATTTCATTGTCTCGCATACACTCTGAGCCACCAATAACTCTAACCCTTTATTTTTCGGCTCACTTTTCCTAATCAAAACCAACTCGTCAGCTTGGAAAAAAAAGACCGATGATCTGCCACAAGCCGATACCCCCATTCCGTGACCATGCGGAAGATTGAGGAACCTTCATACAACGCCCAGAGAGCAGTCCCTACAGCACTGCCACCGAGAGCCATCAAACGAAAGACCGCTGCTGCACCTGATCTGATCTCTCCATTCTCTTCGATCAGTTTTACCGCCCCCAACGATTCTGATCTCGAAAATCCAAATCCCTCCCCTCCCCCGCTTTGAGATGGTTGAAAATCAAGGTTCCCCTCCCCCTTCTTATCCATTGCCTCCCATCGCCCCACCCATTTACAACAGAGCTCACACTCCCCGTCATAGAGCAACAGAGGCTTGGGCCGTCTAGGATTAGGATCGCTCACAGACGAAGCATACCAGAAATGTCGCAGAACCTATAGATTGCAGGATAGAGAACTTTTGCCAGCGTTAAGGTTTAACGCTATCATGGCCTCGTTCATTCAACCCCTTTTTGCAATGAGAACACATCTCCTCCTTGGTCTGATCGCTTCTTCTCTGCTTGTTCCTTTCAATGCACAAGCATCAGAGAATCCCCTCGATGGCTACTCGGGATATACGAATTCCTACTTCCTGCCCTTCGTGAATAGTACCGGTTTCGGCCCTGGCACCGGCGGTGATGTCCAAGTCGATATGAATATCGGTGGGATAGCTAATGGAGATACTCTTACTGGAGGAAAAGATCTTCCCAATATCACTGTCGATACCGGCTCCCGTGGACTTTTCTTCGACTACACCAGGCTCTCCTCGGTAATCACCAATTTTTCAATTGGCCCCAACTGCTGGCTGGGAACGAACGACCTCACCAGTTCTCAAAAAGTCTATACCGGCTACTATGTCACCACCTCGGTGAACTTTGCCGTAACAGATCAGAATAGCAATAGAACCATCGCAACCGCCTATATTCCCGTCCTTGATGTAACGACTCTGGGGTGCCAATCGAACGGCTCGGCAACCTACCCCAGTCCTGTAGCATCGGGCACGCTTACCCTCGTTGGTGGAGGCACTCTCTCCTTTACGAACAAATCCTTCACTCTCACCGGAAATGAGGAGGTTTCCTACACCAATAGCAACAATCACGGACTCCTCCCCACGGTGGATAATTTCGGAATCGGGATAGGCCCAGGTACAAATGGAGGAAGTATTTCAGGCCCCATCGGTAATAATACCAATCAGATCTACAACGCCCTGCTGAACCTGACGAATATGAACAAAAGCCCGACCAATGGAGGATTGGTGGCTGGCTATGTTCTCAAAAACAATGGAATCCAACTCGGCCTCACACAGAGCACGACCAACTTTGCCTACACAAAGCTCCAAACCAATGGCTTCACGAGCACGAATTCCGTGCCAGACTGGAGCCTCCCAACAGGAGAAATTGTCGCCAATGGAGTCACGAACGGCCCTGCAAAAGTCTTAATGGATACCGGCATCGGATATTCCTTCCTGAGCATTGATGTCGTCAACGGATGGCATCACCACGATAGCAATACCCTCTCCATTAACCTTCTTAACTCCGCTGGAGCAGTCGGCTACAACTTCAGCACCGATTCCAACGACAGCAACGCTGATCCAAGCAATCTAGTCGCTCCCAACTTGGTGACAAACAACGGAAGCAGTGATCTCTACATCAACACGGGACGGAATGTATTCAATGCCTTTGACCAGCTCTACGATGGCCAAAATGGATACATGGGCCTCATCACCAATGGACTCGTGACTAATGATGTATCGTTCGCGCCAGGATACTATCCCTCACCTGTCCCCGAGCCCTCGACCTACGCCTTGCTGGGACTTGGAATTCTGCTGACATTGGGCGCATTGCGTAACAGAACGAGAACGAATTGATTCGGCGCACATCACAATTGGGGAATATTTCCATTCTGACATTTCTGATGTAGGGTGAGTGCCTCGCTATGTATCTCCGCCTCCGCTGCATCCTCTTTTTTAGCACACTGATTCTTTTCGGAAGCAGAACTCTCGCTGCACAGGATGCCCCCAATGCTGAGTTAATTCTGGAAGCAGCGCGGATGAATCCGACTGCGCATCCCGCCACTCTGCGAGCGCAGATTCGAGGTGAAGACTCCACTACACCGCTCGCGATACGGCTCCAAGATCGCGTCGTGCGTTATGAGTTTCTCAATCCCGAGCAGACGATTTCCCTCAAACTCGATCCCAGCGAGACCCATCTCTCAGAGCAATTGAACGGCGTTACCAAACCGATCTCTGCGACGCATCTCCATGACATCATTCGCAAGACCGGCATCTCCTATCAGGATCTCTCCCTTGGCTTCCTCTACTGGCCGCATCCTGTGATTCAGGGAGAGCAAACGATCCGCACTCGTCCTGCTTGGAAAATTGACCTGCAAGCACCCTTGAGCGAACCTCTCTACGGCGTGGCTCGCCTCTGGATTGATAAAGAAAGCGGAGCCATCCTCCGCATTGAAGGGTATGATAAGAAGGGGCTTCTTCTCCGCCGCTTTGAAGTCGTCGCCGCACAGAAAATCGACGATCTCTGGATGCTCAAGCAAATGCGTATTGAAAGTTTTACCCCCGGCAACCCCAATCCAATCTCCCGCAACTATCTGGAAGTTCTTGGAAAATCTTAAAGCTGTTTCCGCCGTAAATCCCCCGCCCGCTATGTCCAAGCTCATCGTCTCTTCCCTCTATGATTCGGAAACATTCCGCATGGCCTGCCGTCAGTTTGATCAAGCTGCCGATGCCATCTGTCTGCCCGAGGAGATTCGCGATCGCACCAAGTATCCGCGCCGTTGTATCGCCGTCTCTCTCCCAGTCAAACGCGATGATGGCTCCGTCATGCTCTACGAAGGATACCGTGTTCAGCATAGCATCTCGACTGGCCCAGCCAAGGGAGGCATCCGCTTTCATCAGAGTGTGACCTTGGGGGAGGTCGCCGCCCTCTCGATGTGGATGAGCTGGAAATGCTCCCTCGCCGGACTCCCCTACGGAGGGGCCAAAGGAGGTGTCATTGTGAATCCCTCCGAGCTTTCCGAAGGAGAACTCGAACGCCTCTCCCGTCGCTACATGCAGGAGATGATTCCTTTCCTCGGCCCTCAAATTGATGTTCCCGCGCCCGATATGGGAACGAATGAGAAAATCATGGGGTGGATGATGGACACCTATTCCAATCATATTGGTTACAACTCTCCAGCCATCATCACCGGCAAGCCTCTCTCCCTCGGCGGCTCTCAGGGTCGTCGTGAAGCCACAGGTGCTGGGGTCGCCTATCTCGTAAAACGCTATCTGGAGGATCTGAAAATTCCGATCACGGAGGCTACAGTCGCCATCCAAGGATTTGGCAATGTTGGTAGCGAAACCGCGCTCGCCCTTGCTGCTTATGGGGCAAAGATCATTGCCATCTCCGATTACACGGGAGGGATCTTCAACGCCTCAGGAATTGATCCGCACAAGGCCCTCTCGTTTGTGCATTCCCAAAAAACACTCAAAGATTTCGAAAGCTTCGGCGGTGGTGAAGCAATCTCCAACGAACAGCTCCTCACCCTCCCCTGCACCGTCCTGATTCCAGCAGCCCTGGAACGGGTTATCACACCTGAGATCGCCCCCCTCCTCCAATGCCACCTCCTAGCCGAGGCTGCAAATGGCCCAACGACCAACGAAGCAAGCAAGATTATTGAGGAGCGGGGAGACATCGAGATCATCCCCGATGTTCTCTGCAACTCAGGAGGGGTTATTGTCTCCTACTTCGAGTGGCTGCAGAATCTCCAGAGCTATTACTGGAGCCGTGACGAGGTGCTGGAAAAACTTTTTGTCATCCTCGACCGCGCCAAGGAATCGGTGGAATACCAGAAGCGGAAATTCAAATTCAGCCGTCGCCTCGCCGCCCTCACCCTCGGCATTCAACGCGTAGCCGAGGCAAAGCAAAGCCGAGGTTTGTTTCCTTAGAGCAGATTAAAAATTAAGATTTTAGACCGGAATCTTCGTCTCCTTTGGCTTCACGGTAGAGGTGACATAGAGTTCGCGAAGTTGCTTTGGTTCGACCGTTGCAGGAGAGCCAGTGAGCAGCTCAACGCCACGGTTGTTCTTAGGAAAGGCTATGACTTCACGGATTGATTCCTCTCCGGCGATCAATGCCACGAGGCGGTCGAGACCGAGAGCCAGCCCTCCATGCGGCGGGGCACCATGACGGAAAGCACGGAGAATGTGACCAAAGAGATGTTCCTGTTCCTCGGAATTGATCCCAAGCACGGAGAAGATCTCTGCCTGTAAATCTTCCTCATGGATACGAAGGCTACCACCGCCGATCTCAACACCATTGAGGACAATGTCATACGCCTCGGCGCGGATTTCTCCGAGCTTCGTGGCATCTTTCAAAAACTCTCGATCCTCGGCCTTGGGGCGTGTGAAGGGATGATGGACGGCATTCCATTTGTTCTCCTCAGCACTGTAGGCAAGAAGCGGGAAATCAACGACCCAGAGGAAATTGAGCTGGAGCGGATCAATCGGGAGTTTCTGCAACTCTGCCACACGGAGACGCACACGGCCTAACACCGTACAAGCACCTTCCCACGCATCAGCACCGAAGAGGATCAGATCCCCCTCTTCCATCCCTAGGCGTTCGGTGAGCGCAGCCTTCTCAGCATCGCTAAAGAACTTCACAATCGGCGATTTCCATTCGCCATTCTCGACCTTGATAAAGGCGAGGCCCTTGGCTCCAGTCATCTTGGCTAGCTCCGTAAGCTCTTCAATCTGCCCCGTTGTGATGCAGGCAAATCCCTTCGCGTTGATCGCCTTTACCACGCCACCGGCATCGAGAGCAGCGCGGAAGACCTTAAACTGACTCTCCTTGAACACAGCACCGACATCTTGGATCTCCATGCCAAATCGAGTGTCAGGCTTGTCACTGCCGTAGCGATTCATGGCATCGGCGTAGGAGAGACGAGGAAAGGGGAGCGCGATTTCGACTCCACGAGATTCAAGAAAAACCCGCTGAAACATTTTCTCAATCAGAGCGTAGAGATCTTCGGCCTTGATGAAGGAGGCCTCAATATCGACTTGGGTGAACTCTGGCTGACGATCAGCGCGCAGATCTTCATCGCGGAAGCAGCGGGCGATCTGAAAATAACGATCGACGCCACCGACCATCAGAAGCTGTTTGTATTGCTGTGGAGCCTGCGGCAGCGCGTAGAAGCTGCCTGGAGTCATGCGCGAAGGAACGAGAAAATCGCGTGCTCCCTCCGGCGTGCTCTTGGACAAAATCGGTGTCTCAATTTCCCAGAAACCCTCGGTATCGAGGACATCACGGATCGTCTTGGTGACACGGTGACGGAGGCGGAGATTGGCAGCCATCGCCGGACGACGGAGATCAAGGAAGCGGTGCGTAAGGCGGAGATCTTCGTTTGCGATTTTCTCATCCATCGGGAAAGGAGGAACTTCGGAGCGGTTCAGAATGACCAGCGATGCGGCCACTAACTCCACGCCACCAGTGGGCAGCTTGGCATTCTCTGTTCCAGCAAGCCGAGCAACAACTTCACCGCTCACGGTGATGACATCTTCGGAACGAAGACTATGCGCGGCGGTGGCAGCCTCAGCATGAGTCTCAGGGCGAAAGACCACCTGAGTGATTCCCTCGCGGTCGCGCAGATCAATGAAGATCACTCCTCCATGATCGCGGCGGGAGGCAACCCAGCCGCTGAGGGTGACGGTTCGTCCAATATCGGTAGGGCGCAGGGCGCCGCAGAGGCAATCACGGTAGTGCATGGGAAAGGGAAGGGTAGATGAGGAATGAAAGCTGAAACTTGAAAGCTGAAGGGATCAATGCCCCAGATTCCTAAGTGATGGTTTAATAGTATATGTTGAGTGGTTAGATTTTGAAAATCGGGCTTTGTTGTCTTTTCATTCAAGTCTCAGCTTTCAGGTTTCAAGTTTCGATTCTGCTGAAGCCAGTTCACAAGAGTCTCCTGTGCTACCTCTTCCTCATAGCGGTCGGCAAGGCGTTTCGCCTTTACCTGAGGCCATTCGGTTCCAACGACTACGGCATAAGTGGAACCGGCAGTCTCGGCTGCACTAAATTGTTTTCCGACGCGCTCAGCCCCCAGAGGGAAGGCCACACGCCAACCCTTCTCTCGGAGCTGCTGGGCAAGCTTCAGCGTCTCAGGGCGACGATCCTCGGAGGCAATCACAAGATAAATCTGCACAGGCGCATCGGCTTTAATTGCGGCTTGTTCCTGGGCCTTCGCCTCAGCGATTTCATTGATGAGTTCAAGCAGCACAGCATCACCAACGCCGAAGCCCACCGCAGGAAGATCAGCGGCACCATCACTCAGATCGGCAAGCAATCGGTCATAACGACCACCACCTGCAATCGCTCGCAGAGTCCCCTGCAAGGCAAACGCCTCGAAGACGATGCCTGTATAATAAGCCAGCCCGCGCACCACACCGAGATCAGGTCGTACAAAGTCTCGCAATCCCCTCGCCTCCAGATCAGCAAGCAGTGGAGTCAAACTCGGAATCTCCGCACTGGCAACAAAAGCTTGGAGCGCACTCAACGGGATACCGAAGGGAGCGAGCTTCTCCTCCGTCTTCTCGGCAGGCTCGCGCTCCATCTTATCAACGATATTGAGGAACTCTCCGGCGCGTTCTTTTTCCACGCCATGCGAGGCGAGAAATTCATACCAGGCTTCACGGTTGCTCAATCGGATAACAAAGTCTTTTTCCGTGAGACCAAAGGAACGCAAAAGATCAATCAGCAGAGCCACCACCTCGGCATCAGCTGCGGGCGAAGCATCGCCAAGGAGATCGCAGTTGAATTGCAGAAACTCCCGCAGACGACCGCGTTGCTGGCGTTCATAGCGAAAACAAGTGCCAACATTGAACCACCGCAGCGGCTTCGGATAGTCACGGTGCCGCGCTGCCACCATACGGGCCAGCGTTGGCGTGACCTCGGGACGAAGGGCCACCTCGCGCTCCCCCTTGTCGATGAAGTTATAAAGTTGACCGAGGATTTCGCCGCCGCTGTTTTTCTTACGATAGAGCTCACCTGATTCCAGCGTCGGCCCATCAAACTCGACAAAACCATACCGCCGCGCCGTCTCACGCCAACGCCCGACCAGATAGGAGCGTCGTGCGAAATCCTCGGGAAAGAGATCGCGGAATCCGGGCAGAGGTTTCATGGTGAAGCGTTGTTGAAAATTAGGGAAACTGGAGAGAATAGAGTCTCATTCTTCGAATCGCAAGATGCCTCTTTCTATCTATCTTTCCCCGTTTCTTGTGGTGTCAAAACTCTTGTGATAACAGCAAATGCTAAGAAAATATCAGATTTCGCTTGCGAGTTGGCTCAGAGAGGGATAACTAGCCCCTCCCAATTCCCCCCATTTCATTCCAGAACTTTTCCCAGAATTCGCTCCTTATCGACATGGCCACGAAAACTCCCGCTAAAAAGGCTCCAGTAAAAGCCGCCGCCAAGCCTTCAAAAAATGCCCCTTCCAAGGAAAAGGCACCCGCAGTGAAACCAAAGACTGCTGCTAAAACTCCGGTCAAGAAAGTTGTCGCTAAAGCAGTTCCCAAAGCAGCACCAAAGGCTGAGAGCAAACCAGTCACAAAGGTTGCTGCACCTAAGAAAGCGGCAAAAACTGTTGAGGTTAAAAGTGAGATTGCCCCCAAGTCGATTCCTGCAAAAGTTATCAAATCAGCTAAGGCCAAGGCAAAGACTCCCCCTTCCTCCGACGACCGGGTTCTTTCCCAGCAATTCGTTCGCAAACCTCTCGGAAACAAAAATCTGAATCTGACCCCTTTCTTGGCCAAACAGCATCAGCGACTCCTTGATCTCAAGGATTCATTACTTGATGCGATGCGCGGCGTGGCCCGCGACAACCTTCACTCCGGCAGCGAAACCTCCGCGTTTGGTATGCACCAAGCCGATGCAGGAAGCGATGCCTACGACCGCGACTTTGCTCTCGGAATGCTCTCCAAGGAGCAGGGATCACTTTACGAGATTGACGAAGCTCTAAAAAGAATAGAAGATGGTTCTTACGGCGTGTGTGAGATCTGCGAAAAGCCGATCCGCCATGACCGCCTCGAAGCCCTTCCCTTCACCCGTTATACGGTGGAATGTCAGGCTGAGCTTGAGAAACGCCAGCACCATCACAGTGTCAGGCCTCATATCAACTCACTCTTCGGCCTGACCGAAGAGGAGACCGAAAGCGAAGAGGAAGAGAACACTGAAGTCATCTAGTCATCCATCACCGTCCCATTTAGAAAAACTTAATTTTATGCCACGCGACATCATTACCCTCGAATGCACCGAAGCGGTTGCCGAAGGGAAGCCCGTATCCCGTTACACAACGACCCGCAACAAAAAGAGTCTGAACACTCCCGGTCGTCTTGAGAAAAAGAAGTACAATCCTAATCTCCGCCGTCACACACTCCATCGCGAGACGAAGTAAGTCGTTTCCGCGAATCAAACCTTCCTGCATCAATCACTCCTGCATCATGAGCATACCAAAAACACCACAGCGCCGCTCCAATTTCCGCCGCGCCAATCGTTGCATGCCGCGCCGTCGGCTCGACATCGCCACCGAGGCCATCGACTTCAAAAATCCTGACCTCCTCAAGAAATTCACCACCGAGAGCGGCAAGATTCTTCCTCGTCGCATGACCGGACTGGCAGCGCATCTTCATCGCAAGATCACCCGTGAGATCAAGCGTTCCCGCGCTGCTCTCCTGATGAAGTAAAAAACTTTCCTTCCAAAAACCAAAAGGCGGCCCTGATTTTTCGGGGCCGCCTTTTTTGTGCACTGTTTGCTATCACAAACGCCTACTCTTCGTAACACGCTGCCTTGCAGAGCAAAGAATCGCGCAACACTCTGGCGATACCTATATCGTCCGTATGCAGACTCCTCCTCACTCTGCGCTTCGTGTAGTCAGGTAGATGCTCCGTGTAATGGCACCACCAAGTGCCGTTGTTATTCCAGAGATGATGATCGATGTTTTCTCTGAATCGGATGGCCAAGGTTGGCCGTTCAAGTGTTGCTGTGCTCATGGGATGTTTTTTCCTTGTTTTGTTGAGGTTGAAACACCTGGAACCCAGGAAACAAAAAAACCGCTGATTCATCAGAATCGGCGGTTTTGAAAGCCTGGAGAGATTTTTGTTCAGCGGATTTCTCCCGCTGCACATCGGTCAAGCTTTCGCTGACCATCCACCGTGGGATTCTCTCTCCCCGGTTGGCAGCACTGGCTTCTACCCCAATGCATTCCTGATGTTGAAAACAATAAAACACATCCCCCGACAACTCGCAAGTGCTGCGTGTGTCATAAATGAAAAGCGCCACGATTTCCTGAAGCTCAAGGAATGTGGCTAGAGAGGGAATCGAACCCCCGACACGAGGATTTTCAGTCCTCTGCTCTACCGACTGAGCTATCTAGCCGTATTCACCGCTAAAAGCGGGAGTGGGATGCTCACTGATTTCGTTCCAATGAGCAAGTCTCTTTGTTAAAAACTATGCTGAATTTGATCTAGGGCAGCGATTCTTTTTCTGCCAGCACTCCAGATTATCGTACCAGCAATGGCGCGGGTGACAAATTTTTTCGCCTCGCCAACAGCCTCGTGCAGCGGCAAACCCTTCGCTAACCCCGCAGCAATTGCCGCCGAGTAGGTGCAGCCGGTGCCATGCGTCTTCACGCCACGGATGAAGGGTTGACTAAATTCATGCTCTTCCCAGTCGGGGAGTAGCAGGAGATCGGTTGCCATACGACCTTTGAGATGCCCTCCTTTGAGCAGAATGGCACATCCGGTTTCTGCTGTGAGTTGTTTCCCTGCATCACGCATTTCAGCATGGGTTTTGGGCGATGAATTCGTAAGCAATCCCAGTTCATCGAGATTCGGGGTAATCAATGTCGCAAGGGGAAAGAGCCGTTTTTTATAAGCAGCGATAGCCCCAGCTTTAAGCAGAGGGTGTCCGCTTGAGGCCACCATGACAGGATCAATGACCAGCGGCGGGCATTGTTTCAACGCCCCCAAGACTTGAGCCACCACGCGTATGATCGGAGCAGAAAAGAGCATTCCTGTCTTGATCGCAGCGATGGGGTAGGCAGCAAAGAGCACCTCCAGTTGATCGCGCACAATCTCTGGCCTCACCGCCTGGATGGAACGAACGCCCCCAGGGGTCTCAGCCACAATGCACGAGATCGCAGTCAGGCCGTGGCAACCAAGAGAACTGAAGGTTTTGAGATCAGCCTGCGCCCCCGCACCACAGCTTGAATCGGAACCGGCAATGGTAAGAACAACAGGTTTTTGCGACATGGGAATTTGATGGAGATTTCTTAACGAATGAATGCTTGCTCTTGCTGAAAAGAGTGGACTATACCTCCGACAGCTTCAACCAAACCTTACCCCCTATGAACTACGAAATCTCAGGCACAGTCATGCAGACCGTCTCGATCAATCTCGATCCCGGTGAGACCGTTTATAGTCAAACCAATACGATGGCCTGGATGAATGATGCCGTCACGATGGACACGCACACCGGAGGAGGTCTCTTTGCGGGGCTCAAGCGCACCTTCGGCGGCGGTTCGTTTTTTGTGACTGATTTCACTTCGACTGGAGGTGGTCATGTGGCCTTTGCACCGAGATTTCCAGGAACGATCATTGCGATGGAGCTGCAAGCGGGGCAATCCATTATCTGTCGCAAGGAGACATTCCTTGTCGCCCAGAAAACAGTCACCCTGGAGCTGGCTTTTCAAAAAAATATCGGTTCAGGATTCTTCGGAGGAAATGGCTTTGTGCTGCAAAAGCTATCTGGGCCTGGCATTGCTTGGCTTGATCTCTCAGGAGAGTTAATCCAGCGCGAACTTGCGCCAGGGGAACGACTACTCGTTCATGCAGGACATGTCGGCATCTTTGATCCAAGTGTCAGTTTTGATATTCAGATGGTCAGCGGATTTAAGAATATCCTCTTCGGTGGAGAAGGTCTCTTTCTGGCCACCCTGACTGGCCCTGGACGCATCTGGCTGCAAAGCATGCCGATTATGAATCTGGCGGAGGAACTCGCCCGTTATCTCCCGATGGGAGGCAATGACAATGGGGCCAACTCCGCTTCTGGAATACTTGCCACAGGTGCCACCGTAGGTGCCGTGGGAGGATTACTCGGTGGCCTCTTCGGGGGAGACCAGGATAATTCTTAGCTCAGGTTCGTCTAAAACGAAGCCGTCATTCCGTAGAGGAATCCCTTGAGGTATTCACTCTCGGGGAAGCCGACAAGGATCGGGTGATCGGGGCTCTGGCCATAGGTTTGTAATTGCCGCGCCGTACGCCGTGCATCCCCAAAGGCTTCCGTCACCGTTCCTCCAAATTCCTCAGCGGAGACATGGTGCGAGCAGGAGAAGGTCGCAAGCAACCCCTCCTTGGAGAGTAGCTGTGCTGCCTTGAGATGCAGCTCTCGATAGCCTCGGAGCGCATCGACGATTCCTTTGCGAGTGCGGGTGAAGGGTGGGGGATCGAGAATGATGAGGTCATACTCCTCCTCACGCCGTGCTGCTGTGGAAAGATATTCAAAGACATCGGCTCCGATCACTTTCAACGATACTTGATTGAGAACAGCATGAGCCTCGATGCGGGGGATATTCTCTTTCCCTGATTCGATTGCAGTGACCTCTGAAGCCCCCGCCTGAGCACAGGCAATCGCAAACGCCCCCTGATTGGAGAAGCAATCCAGCACCCGCTTCCCCTTAGCCCATGCTGCAACTTGGGCGTAGCTTGCTGTCTGGTCGAGATAGAATCCGGTCTTCTGTCCGTGAATCGGATCAAGATGGAACTTCATCCCCGCCACGCTGATTTCGAAAGCCCCGGGCTCGGGGCCCAAGAGTGTTCCTAATCGGACATCAAGCCCCTCCAGCTTTCGCGCCGAGGAGTCATTGCGCTCCACGACGCTCTCCACGCCGAGCACTTCCTGCACAGCTGCGGCGATCAGATCGCGCCGTTGATCCATTGCCGTCGTCTGCGTCTGCAAAGTGGCCACTGGCCCGAAACGATCCACAATCACCCCAGGCAATCCATCGCTCTCGCTCCAGAGGACACGGCGCACGAGCGGGTCAATGCCTAGGCCGTCACGGAATTCCTGAGCTCTTGTAATACGACGGGTAAAAAATTCCGCATCGAGATCCTGCCTGCGGCGGGAAAAACGCCGAGCGACAATCTGCGATTTTGAATTATAGACCGCACTTCCGAGCATCCGATCGCGTCCATCCTTGATCGAAATGACATCGCCATCCTCGGGAGAGCCAAAGGTCTTGAGCACCTCGGTTCCATAGACCCAATCATGCCCATGCAAAATGCGCGCCCTTGGGCGAATGATAATACCTGCCATTTCCTATTCAATGCAGGCCGCTCCCGAAAAAGCGACCGAAATGACCTCCTTGTCCTTACGAAGTGTGGAGACCGGTTTTTCTAAAACATCAGGAATTTCAGGATATTCAAAGACCTTGCCTTCAAAGTTACGGAAGACAACCTTTTCCCGATCGTGAAAGAGGACATAGCCAGGATTGATCGGCACCTTGCCTCCTCCGCCTGGGGCATCAATCACAAACTGCGGCACGGCGTAGCCTGTCGTGTGCCCACGCAGTCCCTCGATGATCTCCAGTCCCTTCCACACAGGAGCGCGGAGATGAGCCGATCCCTGAATGAGATCGCATTGATAGAGATAGTAGGGACGCACGCGGCACCGCAGGAGCTTATGAACCAGAGATGACATCACCGACAACGAATCATTCACTCCGGCGAGCAGGACACTCTGATTGCCAAGCGGTACGCCATGATTAGCCAGCATTGCCAAGGCATCGCGCACCTCGGTTGTCAGCTCCCGTGGATGATTAGTATGAATGCTCATCCAGAGCGGCTGATGTTTTTGTAAAATCCGGCAGAGTTCTGGCGTGATCCGCTGTGGTAAGAAAATCGGAACACGAGTACCGATGCGGAGAAACTCCAGATGAGGAATCGCTCGGAGTTTCGTCAGCAATGCGTCGAGCTTGTCATCGGAGAAGAGCAGCGGATCGCCTCCCGAGAGCAGCACATCGCGGATTTCTGTATGTTGCTCCAGATAAGCAATGGCCTGATCAAAATCGGTATGCAGCTCCTGCTCCCCAGCCCCACTCACCACGCGGGAGCGCGTGCAGTAGCGGCAATACGAGGCACAGCGATCTGTGATCAAAAAAAGCACGCGATCAGGATAGCGATGCACGAGACCCGGCACCGGCATATGACTATCCTCGCCACACGGATCGGCCATTTCCGCAGGGGAAACCGTTCCCTCCCCAACATGGGGAATCACCTGGCGACGAATCGGACAGTTGGGATTATCGCGCTCGATAAGATTGAAATAATGAGGCGTGACAGCGAGTGCCAATTTATTGCCAGAGAGGATCACTCCGGCCCGCTCTTCAGGCGTGAGATTCAGATATTTTTCCAGCCCTTGGAGCGTCGTAATCCGATTTTTAAGCTGCCATCTCCAGTCATTCCATTGCTCCGGCGGAACTTCACGCCAATAGCCTGGATAGGAGGGGATAAAATCCGCCTCTACGCGCGTTTCAAGTATCGAGCTATCCATGGAACCTCGAAATATTAACGAGGTGAAGTAAAATGTCAATGGCCCCAATACGACCTATTTCTATTGCCCGTTTTGCCTTTTCATTTTTCGATGGAATATCAACAGTCCACTTGTGAATTTCCATATTCTTTCGCCCCTCCGCTTGCTTGGACTAGGTCTTTTGCTCCTTGGCTTTTCAGGCTGTACCACCGTTCCGCAAAATCCTTGTGACGCACCGAGACATCTTCTGCGAGAGGCTGCGATTCAGAAACTTTATCCTCGCAAAGCTGTTGCCTTGTATCTGAATTCCGCAGAAAAGAGTACCGCCCTGCTCACAGGCCCATCTTCTCCCACAATCCAGGCAGAAGCGACGAAGCTCTACAACAAAGCAGTTGGAGCCTGCGCTGTTCTTTTGCAGAACAACCATCTTCTGACAAATGCTGGCGAAACCTTTCAGACCTATGGAGAGAGCTATCACCTCCAGATTGCCACGAATGGCCCAGCCGTTCTGAATCCCTCACGATTCGACCGATTCATCAACGCACAGACCCTCCCCTGGAAACAATTCGGCACTGATGTCCGCCGCGATGGAATCGGAGGAACCCTCGTGGGACTCCAAAATAATCCCAAGAAAAAAGCCCCCCATCGCCCCATGCTCGGCTTTGCAGAGCCGGTGACTGCCGTTGCATCGTTTCAAAAGACTCCTCGCTCGTCCTGCAAAGCGGTGGAGCTTTCCTTCTTCGATCCTAGAAAAAAAGATTCCATCACTCTTTCCAAATCCCAGTTCCCGCTCGCCGGAGACTTTACGGCTCCCCTGGCCTATTTCCCCAAGAAGGATGACATTCTCTCCGGTTTCCTTGCGATGCTCTATTCCGACCGCTCTGCTTCAAAGCAAGGGATCTACTTCTGCGAGCCGTATGATCCTGAAAAGATCCCTGTTCTCTTTGTCCACGGCCTCGCCTCCTCGCCCCATGCCTGGATGGAATTTGCCAATAATCTCAATGCCAATTCAGAATTCCGCCGCCGCTATCAGATCTGGGTTTATAGCTATCCGAGCGGTGCCCCGATTGTGGTGAATGCGCTTAGGCTCCGCACCTCCCTCGCCGAGATCGAGAGTCAGTATCATCCAAAACATAAAATCATTCTCATTGGACACAGCATGGGAGGCATCCTCTCACGATTGCAGGTCACAAACTCCGGTGAGACACTCTGGAATGGGGTCTTTGGAGTCAAAGCCGAGGCGTTGAGGGCAAAATTCTCACCTGATTCCATCGTGAAGCAGACCCTCTACTTTCAAGCTAATCCTCACATCGTTCGCGTCATCTTCATCGCCACTCCTCATCGTGGTAGCAATCTGGCACTGATGCCTCTTGCAGGACTCCCTTCTAAATTGATCCGAATGCCGACCACCCTGCTCCGCGAATTTAACAGTAAAGTCAGGAGTGCCATCATGCTGGCCAATCCCTCCCTGAAAGACATTCCGACAAGCATCAGCGGCCTCTCTCCGAAATCCCCCGTCCTCATGGCCCTCGACAAACTTCCGATTTCTGTCCCGTACAACTCTATCATTGGCAATCGCGGACGCAACAATACTCCCCTTGCCCAAAGCTCCGATGGTGTCGTCCCCTACTGGAGCTCTCATCTGGAGGGAGCCGAGTCTGAGCTGATCGTGCCGACGGGACATGATGCTTTCAAAAATCCCGGCTCCGTCGCTGAAACACTTCGCATTCTCCATTGCGATGAAAAGTAGGTTCGTTCTTTTTCCCCTTCTTCTTTTACTGACTCAGCCTCCCTGCCTCAGGGCAATTTCGGAGACGAATTTCAAAAGCAACTTTGCCCAAACGATCCTGCCGTTTCTGAACTCAGGGACGCGCCTCAGCTTCCAGAGTGCGGATGGGAAATACAGACTCAGCGGCGTTCTCTTCCAGCACCCCCACGCCAGGGGAATGATCGTCATCGTGAATGGTCGCACCGAATCATGGCTCAAATATGGTGAGCTTTTTTACGATCTTTACACGCAAGGCTACGACCTCATCTCCTACGATCATCGCGGACAGGGACTCTCACCGCATCTTGTCTCTTGGAATCACCAGATCGGCCATGTCGAGCACTTCTGCGAGTATGCGGCGGATCTCAACAAGTTCATGGAAACGGTAGTCAAACCGATCCATCCCGATTCCAAAAACCTCTTCCTGATTGCCAACTCCATGGGAGGAGCCATCGCCGCAGAGTATCTGGAAGATCATAACAATCCCCCTCCCTTCCAGGCCGTTGTCCTCTCCGCTCCGATGCTGGAGATCAACACCAAGCCGTATCCCGAATGGTTTGCCCAACTCATGGTCGGCACCCTCACTGAGATTGGATTCGGGAAGCACTACGCCATCGGTCAGCATGATAGCAGCCTCACGGCTCCCTTTGATCACAATCCCGTGACCGGCAGCCAAGCTCGCTGGTGGAGCTACGGCATGGCAGCCATCTTGCATCCTGAGATCAAACTCGGCGGCCCTTCTAATGGCTGGGTCGCAACTTCACTCAGCGAGACCAAGCGCATCCGCAAAGAGATCTCCCGAATCACCTGCCCCGTGCTGATTCTTTCCGCAGGCAGAGATGAATTCGTCCTGAATCAACCTCTCTCCGAGGCCATCTCCCGAATGCCGAAGGCACATCTGCTAAAGTTCCCCACATCACTTCACGGAATCTTAGTTGAGAGCGATGAGATTAGGAGCAAAGCCCTCCGTGCGATTGAGAGATTCTTTGCAAAGCATTCCTCTCGTTAGAATACATTTCAAATTTCGCGCAGCCGTAACGGATGCGAAACAAGGGACGGGTCAGCAAACGCAGAGAGAGACTATGGGTTGCAGGTCTCACATTTACCTGAACTCTTATCCGGCGGACAATCCGTTGTAACTGGCGTAGCTGTCGAAAATCGATGGGATTCGACATGGTATGGCTTGCCATAAATGCTGGGTTTGCTACGCGATCCTTCACAAAAAAATCCTCTACCATTGACCCATTCGGCAAGGGAGCTATTTTTGTCAGATTCATCTCATGGGCCGCAACTACGATCACCTTTCCCATCAAGAGCTGATCTCCCTGCTCCAAGCTCGTGATCGGAGGGATGCCACGAAGTTTGGGCTCGTCTGGGAGGCAAACGAGATTGAGCGGGACAAGGCTCTCAACGGCGACTTTGTAGCCCTTGACCTTGACACCTCACTGTCCTGTCCATCTGGTGTGAATGGTGCCCCTTGGAAAAATCTCATCATTGAAGGGGATAACTTTGACGCTCTCCGCTATCTCAATATGTCGTTTAAGGGTCGGGTCAAGTGCATCTACATTGACCCTCCCTACAACACGGGCAACAAGGATTTTGTTTACAACGATCATTTCGTTGAAAAGGAAGACCTCTGGCGACACTCCACTTGGTGCGAGTTTATGTATCAACGGCTCACGCTCGCAAAAGATTTACTTCAAGAGGATGGCGTCATCTTCGTTTCTATTGATGATAATGAAATGGCGAGCCTGCGGCTGCTGATGGATCGGGTTTTTGGCGAGAGGAACTTTGTCGCAAGCATCGTGTGGCAAAAGCGATATTCAACCCCGAACGACCACAAAAGCATTGCCCCCCTTCACGACTACATTCTTGCCTACCAAGGACACGGAAAATGGGAGAGAAATCTCCTTCCCCGAGGGGAAGAAAAAGACAGGCAATATCGTTTGGAAGATGAGAAAGGTATTTTCCGCTCCGATAATTACACTTGCAACAAGAGTGCCGACGAACGCCCAACTCTCTATTATCCAGTAATTCAGCCAAATACAGGGGAGGAGATTTGGCCTAAGAAGACTGCTGTTTGGCGGTATTCTCCTGAGAGACATCAAGAAAATATAGAAAATGGTTTGGTTTATTGGGGAAAAGAAGGGCTTGGAAAAGTCCCCGCATATAAACGCTACAAGCATATGCTACGGAATGATGGAGGAGTTATTCCTTCAACTTGGTGGACATTTGAAGAGGCGGGGCATAACGACGAAGCCAAGAAGGAGCTTATGGCGGTTCTCTGGGAGCAGGAGCGATCCTTTTCAACACCCAAACCAACCCGTCTGATTGAACGCATTCTCCAAATCGCCACCAAACCAGATGATCTTGTTCTGGATTTCTTTGCGGGAAGCGGAACGACTGCCCACGCCGTTGCCAAGCTGAACAAGGCAGACGGTGGCAATCGTCGCTTCATCCTTGTTTCCAGCACGGAAGCCACGACGGAAAACCCAGACAAAAACCTCTGCCGTGATGTCTGTGCAGAGCGGGTGCGTCGCGTCATCTCGGGATACAAGAACGCCAAGGGCGAGGCTATTGAAGGACTTGGAGGCGACTTCGCCTATCTCCGCACTCGCACCATTCCCCCCTCTGCAATCCTAGACATAGAACACGATCAGGTCTGGACAGCATTACAGCTCATCCACCGCCCCACCCTCACACCATACGCCTCCCAGCCTTTCTTGGTTGCAGAAGGCGCCGAGGATGAAGAAGGGGCTTTGATCTATGTCCCGAGTTTTGAAAAGGAACTCATTCCCTCCCTGCGGGAAGCGGTAAACCGTCACGCCTCCGTCATTGTCTATTCTTGGCAACCAGGTCTTCTCCGCCAGCATCTCCGCTCCCCTCATGTCCAGCACGAGGCAATCCCTGAAGCCCTCCTCCGTCGCTTTGGACTCAAAAGCTAACGACAAAATGGCATCCCCCATGACAACACTCAAGGCGTTGAAAGGGTTTCAGGAGGAAGCCATAGCAAGCGGGGTATCTCTTTTTACCCACGCCAAGACCCTTCTTGATGCCGTAAAAGCCGACCAGAAGAATGTCCAACGAATCGACCAGCAGGTCGATCTCGCAAGCCGCGCCCACACGGTCAATCATAACGGCTACCTCCTAGTAGAAGCTCCCACAGGTGCAGGAAAAACCCTGATTGCCGGCAATATCGTGGAGCGGTTCTCCGCCATTGAAAATGTCGTCTGGTTCTGGTTTGCCCCTTTCAAAGGGGTAGTTGGTCAAACCTGTAATACCCTTCGGGAACAATTCGCAGGACTTCGCCTCCGTGAATTACAAGATGACCGCACTGCATCCCAAAGCCGTGGCGGTGATGTCTTCGTGACCACTTGGCAAAGTGTTGCCACTCGCGTTACCGATGCCCGAAACATCCGCAAGTCGGGCGAAGTCAACCCGAGCGTTGACAGCCTAATTACGGAGCTCAAAGAAATGGGTTTCCGTATCGGTGTCGTCGTGGACGAGGCTCATCACACCTTCGGCGGAACTAACCTTGCCGCGAAGTTTTACCACGAAATCCTAGACCCTGATTATACCGTCCTCATCACGGCAACCCCCGATGACAGGGAGATAGAGGAACTCTGCCAGCGTCTTAATGTGGAGGATTTGCACCGTATCCGTGTCAGTCGTTTGGATGCTGTCCGCTCGGGACTCATCAAGCCTGGTGTAAAATGTGCCTCCTATTTGGTGGAGGGAGGAGATGGAGCTTTCGTTAATCTTGAAAAAACCGCCCTCCGCGATGCCTCTGCCTTGCATCGTAAAATCAAGGCAACACTTGCCAAAACGGGACATTCGGTTGTCCCTCTAATGCTTGTGCAGGTGGATTCCACAGCGAGGAGTGTGGAGCGAGCCAAGGAACACCTTCTTTCCCTTGGTTTCACCGAGGAGCAAATCGCCATCCATACCGCTGATGAACCCGATGACAACATCCTTGCCCTCGCCAATGATGAGAGTAAGGAAGTCCTGATTTTCAAAATGGCGGTGGCACTCGGCTTTGACGCTCCGCGTGCCTTTACGCTGGTTTCTATGAGAGCCAGCCGTGATCCAGATTTCGGCGTTCAGTTGGTAGGGCGTATCCTGCGTGTGGATCGCCGTCTTCAACTTCTTGCCCAGCAAGAAAAGCTCCCCGAGCTTCTCCGCTACGGATTTGTATTCCTCACAGACAGCGAGGTGCAAACAGGCATTAATATCGCGGGTCAACGCATCAATGCCATTCAGACGGAATATGCCAAAATCACGCCAACCACCGCTCTCGTGCGGATTGGCGATACCACGATGGTTCAGGTTATCGGTGAAGATGGACAGCCAAGTATGTTCCAGACACCTGCTCCGATTTTTGATGACAGCGATTGCACGGAAGAAAAAGAGCGAGTCGCCAAAGAATGGGGTGCAACTGACCTCAATGAGTTTCGTCTGGTGGGACAGTTGGAAAATGCCTTTGGATTTTCCGACTTGGAGGAGTCGGCAAGAGTCGCAGAGACTTCTTCTGGATACCGATCCAATGTCATTTTAGGGAAGCATGCGTATCGTCTGAAAGACTCTGTCCCGAGCCGTTTCCTGACCGAGACTCCTGGCGATCCAAAAATTACCGAGGAGGAGTGTGCCAATGCTTTCACCCTCTCGCTCCGCACGCTCTTTGACGCGATGAAGGGGAGTGCCACGATTACGCGAAGAACCCTGGATGTCTTTGCCGAGCAACTGCAATTTCAGTTTGAACAAGTCGTTGCCAAGCTTGACCCAGAACAAACCGCTCTCGGGGCAAGGCGTGCCTTGATGAAGTCGGATATGTTTGACCCAAGGAAACTCAAAAAAGCTCTCCTCCAGCGTATGCAAGGCATTCTTAAAGAGGAAAAAATGGAGGATGCTGAAATCCCCGAGAAAGTGGAAGGGCTTCTCAATCTGGTTCTAGCCACCCGTCCCGAACTACTGGATGAAGCCCGTAAAAGAGCCCTCCATTCCTGTGCCGAACTTCACCAAGCGGAGGATCTCCCCAAGGAAATCCCAAGCGATGACTTTTTGCCCCGTTCCCGTTTCAACAGCTATGGAGTTTTGCCTCCTGACCTGAACGGTTGGGAAAGACCTTTCGCCGAACTCCTTGATAGCGACACTAATGAGGTTGTTCTCTGGTGGCATCGCAACCCACCCCGCAAACCGTATTCCGTCTGTGTGATGTTGCCTTCTGGGGCGGGCTTCTATCCTGATTTTATCATCGGCGTGCAGGGCAGAGAAACTCCCGACCACGCCCTTCTTGCAGATCCCAAGTATGCATTTGAAACTTCTGCCGAAGCCCCCAAATCAGACGCTCTCCACCAAGCCTACGGAAAGGTTCTCATCCTCCACAGGGATGGACAACAACGCTGGATGACCGTCCGTTACAAAGAGGGTGATTCCAAGCCAGTTTTAGACTCTCAATTCTCTCTCCCGATGCTGACGGCGTGGGCTACGCCAACAATCTAATTTCCTGCTTGGCGTACTTTTTCTTTTATGACAGCAAGATCAAGATTCCTTAAATCATTGAGAGGATCATCTGGATCATTCTCTCGGTCAGAACGCAACCAGCCTTCAGGGTCATAATCGTTTTTAATCCAATCTTCCAAACGATTGGTGAATTCGGCCACAAACTGGGAGCGTTTCAATCGTGTAAGAAAATAGCATCCCACTTCGTAGGTCTTCTTCTCTTCATTCCAGTAGTCTCCATTAATTCTAAACTCAATGTCAGCATAAGAGTCATAGCGACCAGAGTAGGGTTTCACAATGAGTTCCTTGTAACATCCTTCTTCATCAATCTTGAACGATGCTGGAAGCTTGTTGTCCGCTACTAAGTTTATCAAATCCACCAACTCCCAAAACGGGTCAAAAACATCTGAGAGATCAATGACGAGAGATCCATTGTATGCAGTGGTCAACAAGGAGAGAAGAACCCAGCCATGCTCAGGATAACCGAAATGGACGGAAAGTTTTCCATTCCATAGACAGTCGACATCCCACTCTTTGGGATAACCGTCAGGGCCAAAGGATTTCATTAAGGCCTTAATAAGGGATTAAGAGAGGCGGGTGAAGGAATATTAATGAATCTTTCTGGCTCATCAATGCCAGTGATTTTAGGCATTTGCATCTCTGTGAATTCCCTAGTATTTCCTTTAGATCGAAATCCGAATTGCAATACATTTCTTATCAGCAAACCCGCCGCGCCTCTTCACGAATGCGTACTTCGGCGGGTGTTTTTTGCCATAAATTCTTCATGAAACTCCGAGACGAGGTGGTATAGAAAGAGTTCCTAATTTATCATTCAGTTCCCCCCTCTCCCCCATGCCCTCTCTTACTCTCCTAAAGAAACCTGAGCCGTTGCTGCCGCAGGTGGTGGCATTTTTGATAGGCAATGGGGAGGAGAATTTCCGTGATGCTCTTCTCGATCTCTCCAACACCGTAATCGTTCTGCCGACGCAGGAGGCGCGGCGTAGGCTGCACGAGTCTCTCGTGAGGAACGCCGCATCGCGAAATGCAGCTCTTCTCCCGCCTCACTGGAGGCTGCCGATGCAACTCGCCGAAGGAGGGGCAAGACGATCCGCTCCGACTGCCGTGGAGCAGCTTTACTGGATTCAGGTTCTGCAGCAAATGAAGGAGTCGGAATCACGACTGCTCTTTCCAAAGAAACAGCCATCACTCGATCCCACCCAGGCAGCGGAGCTGGCAGGACAAATCAACAAGCTGCGCGGCGAACTCGCACAAGCCGGCATGAGTCTCTCCGAGGCTGCTACCAAGCGGCCCGAAGATCTTCGTTGGAGAGCTTTGGTTTCTCTGGAACAGCGAGTTCTCACCTCCATGAGCGAGGCTGGCTGGCACGATAAGATCATGCTTCAACTGGAAGGGGCCCAGCAGCCCGTTCTTCCGCAGGGAACCCGCCGCATCGTGATCGCCGGAGTTCCTGATCTCCCGAGAATCTATGAGATGATGATTCCGAGGATCGAAGCGCAAGGGGTGAGCGTGGAGATTTTGACTTATGATCCCGCAGGAAAAGGAACGAGGTTTTTTGACGAGCTTGGCCGTCCCTCCGAGTCGTGGAGCAAGGTTCCCATTCCCATAGATCGAAGCTCTATCCATCTCTGCCTCGACCGTGCGGAGGAAATAGAAAAGACCGCCTTGCTAGCTAAGGCCTCCGGCGGAACAGGGCGCACTTGTGCCGTGGCTGTGACCACAACAGAGCTGGCTCAGCCTGTGCAAGATGCCCTAGAAGGTCTCTACATTCCTGCCTTCAATCCCGCTGGCGAATCGCTTGCCATGCTCCCAATCGGAAGACTCTTGAGAACTCTATTGCTTCATCTGCGCGAGAGTGATTTTCCTTCCGCTCTTCAGCTTCTCCGTCATCCGGTGATCCAGCAATGGCTCGGCCTCGATGCCCTACGAGATCTTACCATTCTTGATGATCTCCAGAATCAGTTAATACCTGCATCGCTAGACGATCTGCTAGCGCGATGGCCAGAATCTTCCGACACGGATTGGGAAAAGCTGAAGGAGGGATTGGAAAGACTACAATCACTCGTGCTGCAACTCAAGCAGGGCCAGGGCACAGCCCCACTACGACATACTCTGAGGACGATTTATAGCACGACGGATCTAGCCCAAATCCCCGGAGGAACGGAGTGTGTGGAGACAATCATGGAGTGGCTCTCCGTAAGTGAAGCGTTGATGGCTCCCATGAGCTCTGAGGATCTTCTGAATCTGCTTCTTGCTCATCTCCAGTCTGCAATCTGCACGGGGGAGAAAGAATCGAATGCCGTCGAGATCCCTGGTTGGCTCGAACTTCTGTGGGAGGATGCCCCTCATCTGATCGTCACAGGAATGAATGACGGGCTGGTGCCGGAGACGACTCCGAGCGAGCCCTTCCTCTATGAGAAGCTCCGCGCGGTCTGGGGACTTCCTTCCGAGGAGACGCGTCTGCGTCGTGATAGCTATTTTCTCAACTGCATCCTAGCGGGAAGAATATCCAATCAGAAACATACAGGTCGCGTGGATCTCTTGCTTGCGCGGCATGATGACGAGGCCGCCGTGCTGAAACCCTCTCGCCTCCTCTTTCGTTGTGCCGAGGATGCAGAGCTCCCTGCCTTGGTACAGGATCTTTTCCGAGAGCTTCCACCTCGTTCTGGTGAGAAATGGCAGGCGGCATGGGCTCTCCGCCCTGAACGCAAGACCGCTAAAAAAACGATCTCAGCCTCCGCCATCAAAGACTACCTCGCCTGTCCGACCCGATTTTATCTCAAGCGAGTGCTTGGGCTTCGCTCCGAGAGCTTCGGTGCAGAAGAGGCCGATGCCACGACATTTGGCAACCTCCTGCATGATACCCTGCGAGTCTTTGGAACCGATCCAAAATTGAGGAACCTGTCTGATGCAGATCATATCGAACGCACACTTCTGGGCATTTGGAAGGAACTCTTCGATGCCCGCTACGGCACACAACCCTCTTTTCCCCTGCTCTATCAACGCGAGGTCGGCATCAGACGATTGAGAGGGGCAGCACTTGCTCAGGCGGCGATCCGCGCCGAGGGATGGGAGATTGTGGCGTGCGAAACGAAGTTCCGAGGATTCCCCGTAGGAGAGATGGAACTCAGCGGGCAAATCGACCGCATCGACCGTCGTGCCACGAAGAGAGGAACGGAATGGCGTATCTTGGATTACAAATCTTCGGAGAAGGAGAAAAATCCTGATGCGGAACATTACCGTGGTTTTCTCAAACGAGATGATCGGGAGCGATTTGCCCCCTACGAATGCTTCACCATCAAAGAGAAGCCGCATCACTGGATTGATCTTCAGCTCCCGATTTACCGGATGATTCTCTTGGCTGAAATGGAACGCAGTCACTCCGAATTCCTCAGCCTTCCTGGGATCACTACGGGATCAGTCGAAGTTGGCTATTTCATCCTCCCTTCAAAAATCGCTCAGACAGAATTCATCCCCTTCGCGGCTCTCGATGAGCTTTCAGGGAGTGCCGATGCCTGCCTGAGAGGAGTGATCGACTCGATTCGCAATGGAATCTTCTGGCCTCCACGCCAGCCAAAATACGATGAATTCGAGGATCTGCTGTTCAATCATCTGGAGGCAAAAGACCAGTGCCAGCAGACACTCGATCCCGAGATGCTGAAAGGAGAACGGTAATGACCTTCGCTCCCAACCTCCAAATTCTTGCCAATGCCGGATCGGGCAAGACGCACACGCTAGTTACGCGGATCATTCGACTGCTCATGATGGGCATCCCTCCCCGCCGCATCATCGCGCTCACCTTCACGCGCAAGGCCGCAGGGGAGTTCCTGAGCAAGCTCCTTCAGCGACTTGCCGTAGCAGCTTCTGATGAAAAAGAGGCGAGCGACCTTTCAATCGCTACGGGTCTTCCTGGAAGCTGTGCCGCCTACCGTTCTCTCCTGCGCCGCGTGGTCGATGATCTAGGCAAGCTTCAGCTCACCACACTCGACAGCTTCTTCCATCGTGTTGTCTCAGCATTCCCTCAGGAGCTGGGCCTCTCAGGAACTCCGACCCTCCTTGACACACATGCTCAGGAACTCGCTGGCAGACAATCGCTCCGCCATGCTCTCAGAAAACTGAGCACGGATGAAAAAGCCCTCCTTCTTCAGTCCTTGATGGAGCGGGATGAGGGATCTGCTTCAAGCTCGGTGGGAGGCGATTTGGCCAAGTTCCGTGAGGAAATGCATCAGGCATTTCTGGAAAATCCCTCCCCTGAAGTTTGGGGTAATCCCAAGCGAATCTGGGGCACTCAGGAAAATCTCTGGAAGGCTCTCTCTCCTGCCGATCTCGTGCAATGCAGGGAGGTTGTGGAGCTGGAAATTGAACAGCCTGACTTCCCAGCTAAGGCCAAGGATTCTTGGAGAGCACTGAGTTCGATGCAGCGCGGTTCGAGATCGAATTCCATTGCCAAGCAGATCCTCGACAATCTCTCACTTTGGAAATCTGGCACGGCCAGCCTCTTGTATTACAAAAAATCTTACACCATCACCCCCGAGGCACAACGCGCTGCTGCTGCACTCGCAGAGCATTACCTGCATGAATGCACCGAGTATCGCCTCCGAGAGGCGCGTGCCGTGCATCACTTGCTCACGCACTACGAGAGGGAATATGCCGCTGAAGTCCGTGCTCGGGGACTGCTCTCCTTTTCCGACATCACGACGCTTCTCCAGCCTGATGCAAAGACTGGAGAGGCTCCCGAGTCCATGACGCGACTTCAGCTTGATGAGCGGCTCGATGCACTCTTCGATCACTGGCTGCTGGATGAGTTTCAAGATACCAGTCGCAGCCAATATCGTGCGCTAGAGAATATTCTCGATGAGGTCATCAGCGAAGCTGCACGAGGAGGGGAGCGATCGTTCTTCTGCGTCGGCGACATCAAACAGGCGATCTATGGCTGGCGCAAAGGGGATGCGCGGCTCTTTGATGAAATTCACACCCGCTACAGTCAAGGAAGCGGCGGTCTGCTCCGTGATGCTCTGAGTGTTTCGTGGCGTTCCGCGCCGGAGATTCTCAAGACTCTGAATGCCGTCTTTGGAAATCTGCCTCTCACTGCATCCTCACTTCCCGAGTCGGTAAAAGATCGTTGGCAGGCAGCCTGGGCAGAACATCACTGTGCCCCGCGCAATGCGAAGCTTCCCGGATATTTTTCCTGGGAGAGCTGTAACGACCGTGACGGCATCGAAGAAAAAATCATCGGCTTACTGAAGGAAGTACAGGCTCGCCTTCGCCAAGGGATGACAGTTGCTCTCTTGGTGCGTTCTGGGAAGGAGGCCTCTGAATGGCTAGAGGTGCTTCGCGCAGCAGGCATCGAGGCCTTGAGCGAAAGCAATCCCCCCGTGGGTCGAGACAATCCCCTCGCTGCCGCAATCCGCTCGGCATTTTCTCTCATGGTGCATCCGGGCGATACTTTCGCACTGCATCACCTCTCGATGGAGCCTCTCCGGTTCATTTTCTTTCCTAGCAAAGAAAAAGAGAAGCGTGATGAAGAACTCTCTGAGTTCATCCGTCATGCTTCCAATCTCCTCGCTAAAAGAGGATTCACCGCCGTAACCGAATGGCTACTTTCTCTTCTCGCCCCTCTCATTGCGGATGAATTCAGCAAAGGCCGCGCCGCCGCCCTGCATCGTGCCGCCATCAAGGCTGATGCGGCAGGCCTCATGAACTGCGATGATTTTCTGGAGTTTCTTTCAGAATATGAGGAACCCGGAAGAGCCGCACCACAGGCTGTGCAGGTCATGACCGTTCACAAAGCCAAGGGACTCGAATATGACATGGTCTTGCTTCCGCTTGCAGAGAAACAAACTACCCTCGACTCCCTAGGAAGAAGCGCTCTCGATCTCTGGCACAATCCGTCTGGCGATCCGTTCCTCATGCAACTCCCAGCAGAAGAGATCAGGGATGTTCCTGGTAACGAAACACTCGCACTCGCAGCAGAGAATAAAAGACAGGAAGAGACCTTTGAAGAACTCTGTGTCTGGTATGTAGCGATGAGTCGTGCAAAGCAGGCTCTCTACCTCTTCAGTGCCGAACCAAAAAAATTAGAGAAGAACAAATGCCCGAACTTTCCCCAACTGCTTGCGGCTGGTTTGGAGAATCTGGAGGGCTTTGAAAATCACTCATCCAGCGAATCATTTTGCAGATCACTCGGTGATAAGGCTTGGTTTGAAAAATTTACGCCTAAGCCTTCGGAACAAATTTTTGAAGCACTCCCTGAAAACATCGTACTTCCGCCACGCACCGTAGCCTTACAAAAAATCCGCCCTTCCGATGCCGACCAAGAATCGTCCATGAGAAGCTCGCTTATGGGAAGCAATGCCTTTGAGGAAAGGAAATCTCAGGCAGTCACTCTTGGAACCGAAATCCATGCACTCTTGGAATCCATCGACTGGCTCGACGGCAGCTCTTGGAATCCATCAGGCGATAGTTCCGAAGAGGTCAGAGATCTTATGATCTCCTGCCTGCAACATCGCGCTATGCACGCGCTCTTTGAAAAGCCGCAGGGAAATTTCACCCTCTGGCGCGAACAAAGATTTGATCTTCTCATCCATGAACGGTGGCTCTCAGGCTGCTTTGACCGCGTGCTGATCTACCGCGATACCGAGGGTCGCCCCACGCACGCCGATCTTATTGATTTCAAGACCGATCAAGGAACTCGCGAGCAACTGATCGCTTCCTATCGCACCCAGATGGAAAGCTACCGCCAGGCTCTTTCTCACCTCACAAATCTCCCGCAGGAAAAAATCCGTATGATTCTCGTTCAGCTTCGCTCTTCGGAGCCAGTCGTTTTCGTCGGATAAAAATCACCCTTTCCTGCTTCTCTTCTTTTCTTTTTTGCCAGAACCTCTCAAGTTTCAGCTTTTCAACTTTCAGGTTTTAGCTTTTCTCCCCACCATCCCATCATGAATGTTCTCTCCATTGATATCGGCGGCACGAATGTCAAAATTCTCCTAAGTGGCGAAACTGAGCCGCGTAAGATGCCTTCCGGCCCAAGCTTCACACCGCAGCAGTTGGTCAAGGATGTGCAAGTGTTAGCCAAGGGATGGAGCTATGATGTCGTCTCCATAGGCTTCCCTGCACCAGTTCATAACAACGCACCGGTGGCGGAACCGTTTAACCTCGGCAAAGGGTGGGTCGATTTTGATTACGAGAAGGCGTTTGGCCGTCCTGTCAAAATGATTAATGATGCGGCGATGCAGGCTCTCGGGAGTTACAAAGGAGGCAAGATGCTTTTCCTCGGGCTCGGCACAGGACTCGGGAGTGCCTTTGTGAGCGATCATGCCCTGCTTCCGATGGAGCTAGGACATCTCCCCTTTAAGAAAAAAACCTTCGAGGACTATGTCGGTATTCGAGGCTTCGAAAAGAGTGGCAAAGCCCGCTGGAAGAAACATGTCTTTGAGACCGTGGAATTGCTGACCGCAGCACTTCTCCCTGACTATGTGGTGCTCGGAGGAGGCAATGTGAAGAAGCTGGACGAGCTCCCCCCTGCCTGCATCGCTGGAAATAATGCCAATGCCTTCATTGGGGGATTTCGGGTGTGGGAAGGCCCCTCTGACCGCCGATCCAAACAAGATCCGGCAGTAAAGAAAGCCTCTCGTGCCACCAGAAGCAAGGGGAGCAGGGCAGAGAAAGAGTAATTTTCCAATCTCTCCACAAGGAGAAAGAGATCGTTCTCGATACCGCTTGACCGGTGAGAGAGGGTCTGATTACTTAATGCCGTTAAGTACCTGTCCTGAGATTCCATCCCATCTCCGGGTACGCTTGGCATTTTCTTCTATCCACCATTCCATGAGCGATTCTTCACCTGTCTTGAATCAGCCGATCACTCCGGCTGGCCCCGAAGTCATCACTCTAGCGGATGATCCGACTCCGCCCAAGCGTCCCAAGCTGGTTCTGGTGATCGCCATTCTCGCGATGTTGCTCTTCATTGTGGCCATCGGTTTTGTAAAGGCCAATCAGATCACGCAAGGTATCGCCAAAGGCAAGGCCTTCAAAATGCCGCCAGATGCCGTGACCTCGCTCGTGGTGAAGGAAGAATCCCTTTCCCCTGTGCTGGAAGCTATCGGTTCTCTGGCCTCCCCTCAAGGTGTGATGATCAGTGCTGATCTGCCCGGCATCGTGACAACCATCGACTTCCAATCAGGCACTGAGGTGACCAATGGCCAGCTTCTTGTTCAGCTCGACACGCGTCAGGAAGAGGCCCAGCTTCGCACGGCCAAGGCAAAGCTCGAACTCGCTCTGCAAAATCTCAATCGCGCTCAGGATCTCGGTCAGAAGCATGTCATTGCCCAGTCAGCCTATGACGAGGCGAAGAGCATCTATGACGCTGCTGTTTCCTCCGTAGAGGAGACCCAGGCTGCTATTGATAGAAAAACCATCCGCGCCCCCTTTGCTGGAGTCATCGGCATTCGTCAAATTAATGTCGGGCAATACCTCAAAAGCGGCGATCCCATCGTGCAGCTCGAATCCCTTGATCCGATCTTCGTCAATTTCGCACTCCCTCAGCAGGATGTTGGAAAACTGCGTGTCGGCCAAGGGGTGAAGATGCAGGCAGATGGTTTTCCTGACAAGCTCTTCTCAGGAACGATCACCGCGATTGATTCCATCGTGGACACGACCACCCGCAATATTGAGGCGCAAGCGACGATTCCTAATCCCGATCATCTTTTGCGCTCCGGTATGTTTGCCGGAGTACAGGTTCTGCTGCCGACGAGGAAAAGCGTCATCATGATCCCTGCCACCGCGATTGCATACGCACCCTATGGCGATTCTGTCTTTGTCCTTGAGAAGATGAAGGGGCCTGATGGAGTCGAATATCTTGGAGCAAGAGAACAAGCAGTCATCCTCGGCAAAACCCGTGGCGATCAAATCGAAGTGATCTCAGGACTCAAAGAGGGAGAGGAGATTGCAACCTCTGGCATCTTCAAACTCCGCCAGGGAGGTGCCGTGAAGATCAACAATACCGTTCAACCGAGTAACAATCCTGCACCCAAGCCGCAGGAGAGCTAGGCAACGCTCAAGTGACGATCAAATTTTAGCGTACCCATGAACTTTACCGATCTTTTCATCAAACGACCGGTGATGGCCGTTGTGGTGAGTCTTCTTATTCTGCTGGCCGGAGTGCAGTCAATCCGAGTCCTGAATGTTCGCCAATATCCGCGCAGTGACATTTCGGTGATTCAAGTCACGACCGTCTATGTGGGGGCTAATGCAGACCTCGTGCGCGGCTATATCACCACCCCTCTGGAGCGGACGATCGCCTCAGCGGAGGGAATTGATTACATCGAAAGCTCCAGTGCCCAGGGGCTGAGCACGATCACGGCGCATCTCAAACTCAATTACGATCCGAATGCCGCGCTGACCCAGATTCAGGCAAAGCTGGCACAGGTTCGCAATGACCTCCCTCCCGAGGCGGAAAATCCCATCATCGCACTCCAGAATGCCGATGAACTCCGCGCCGCCATGTATCTGGGATTCACCGATCCGAACATGGCGGATAATCAGCTCACCGATTATCTGACGCGCGTCATTCAGCCTAAGCTTACCGCGCTTGCCGGAGTCCAGCGCGCGGATGTGCTCGGAGCACGCGTGATCGCCATGCGTATTTGGCTCAAGCCTGATCGTCTCGCAGCACTTGGAGTCTCGGCTTCGGATGTTCGCAATGCCCTTCAGTCCAATAACTATCTCGCTGCAGTCGGTAAAACGAAGGGTTCGATGACTTCCATCAACCTCATTGCCAATACCGATCTGACATCGCCCAAGGAATTCCGCCAACTCGTCATTAAACAAAAAAACGGGGTGCTCGTCCGCCTCAAGGATGTTGCTGAGGTAGAAATGGGTGCGGAAGATTACGACACCAGCGTCCGTTTTGACGGAAAGAGTGCGAAATTCCTAGGTATTTGGTGTCTTCCCACCGCGAACACCCTTGATGTAACCAAGCTCGTCCGTGACCAGATCCCAGCACTTCGCAAGATCCTCCCTCCTGGAATGACGCTCGATATTCCTTATGACTCCAGCGACTACATCAGGGATGCCATCTCCGATGTGTTCAAGACCATGTCGGAGACGCTTGCCATCGTCATCGTGATTATTTTCCTTTTTCTTGGCTCGTTCCGTTCCGTGCTAATCCCGGTAGTGACGATCCCGATTTCCCTGATTGGCACGGCATTCATCATGGCAATGTTTGGCTTTACCGTGAATCTGCTCACCCTGCTAGCTATCGTGCTCGCCGTCGGTCTCGTGGTTGATGATGCCATTGTCGTCGTGGAAAATGTCGAACGGCACCTTCATGAGGGGCTCTCTCCTTTGCAGGCGGCCCTCATCAGTGCCCGTGAACTGCTCGGCCCGATCATTGCAATGACGATCACACTCGCTGCGGTTTATACTCCCATCGGACTTCAGGGAGGACTGACAGGCGCGCTCTTCCGCGAATTTGCTCTGACCCTTGCAGGAGCAGTCTTCATCTCCGGCATCGTGGCTCTGACCCTTTCCCCGATGATGTCCTCTCAGCTTCTGCGTCGGGGTGATGAACAACGCGGCTATGCAGGCTGGGTGAACCGTCGTTTCACCGCTCTTCAGAAAGGTTATGTCCATGTACTGGCCTCCACCCTGCGGCATCGCTGGGCAGTTCTTTCCGTTGCCATCCTGTGGATTCTTCTGATCCCTATCTTTTATCTCTTCTCGCAAAAAGAACTCTCACCCAAGGAAGATCAGGGCATTGTCTATTGCATCGTGCAAGGTTCTCCTTTCTCCACGATCGACCAGGCGATGCTCTACGGAGATCTGATTCACGATGCCTATGCCTCACTTCCCGAGACCTGGCATACATTTCAAATTGATAATCCAAGCGGTGGATTCGGCGGTATCCGAACAACTCCGGTCAGCCAGCGCAAGCGAAGCTGTGATCAGATCGCCGCCTATCTGAGTGGCAAGCTGGCTGCGATTCCGGGGGTGCGCGTCATTGCCACCACTCCACCGGCACTTCCAGGAGGAAGTAATTTTCCAATCGAATTTGTCATCTCCTCGACACTCGAGCCCAAGCAGCTGCTTGAGGCGGCCAATGATCTGGTCAAGACCGCCTTCGCCAGCGGTATCTTCATCTACGCCGACACCGATCTGAAATATGACCAGCCGCAGGTCGAGATCGTCTTTGACCGAAACAAAGTCTCCGCGCTTGGTCTTGATCTTCAAAAGGTCGGCACCGATCTCGGAACTCTTCTGGGCGGGAACTATGTCAACCGCTTCAGCATTCAGGGGCGCAGCTACAAGGTCATTCCCGAGCTGAGTAGAAAAGACCGCCTTGATCCTGACTCCCTCGGCAAGCTCTATGTCACCGGCCCTGGCGGGAAGTTGGTTCAACTCTCCACCTTTGCTTCCTTCAAGCGCACAACAGAACCTCGACAGATCAACCGCTTTCAGCAGCTTAATTCAGCAAAAATTTCCGGCCTCATCCCGCCAGGTATCACCGTCGATCAGGCACTCAAGGTACTCGAAAAACGCGCCGCCGAGATCCTGCCGAATGGATTTCAGATCGACTATTCTGGCGAATCCCGCCAGCTCCGTCAGGAAGGCAATACCCTTGTCACCACGATGGCGATCTCCTTCATGCTGATCTTCCTCGTGCTTGCAGCGCAGTTTGAGAGTTTCCGCGATCCCTTCATCATCATCTTTGGTTCGGTGCCGCTCGCACTCTCTGGCGCATTGATGTTCACATTTCTCGGAGCAACCAGCATCAATATTTATAGCCAAGTCGGACTCATCACACTCTTCGGACTGATTGCCAAAAACGGCATCCTGATCGTGGAATTTGCCAACAAACTTCAGGAAGATGGCCTCGACAAATGGCACGCCATCCTCACTGCATCGGGCACGCGTCTTCGTCCGATCTTGATGACCACGGCAGCCACTGTCTTCGGACATACACCGCTGATCTTTGCCACAGGCGCAGGAGCGGGAGCACGCAACAGCATCGGTATTGTCCTCGTCTCAGGAATGATTATAGGCACATTTTTCACCCTCTTTGTCGTCCCCTCCATCTACATGCTGGTCTCCAAGCCCAAAGTCAGAAACCCTTCCCGTCACCGTCCCCTGCTTGGAGTCAGACCAGAAAAGCTCGCGATTGCGTGATAGCTTTCTCCCTGTAGTTGGCAAAAAACTTCTTCGCCTTTCAAAACTTTTTCTCGCCCAAAAGGGTCCGAGCACAAATGGATAAGACGCTAGTTGATGGCTACTAGATCCTTTCTCATAGAAAGAGGAATTTGGTCAAGAGTGCAGATTTTTAGAATATGCTTGGTATTGATTCCCGCAGTTTGGTTGAAATTCGCAACCACTGTATCATTCAAATGCCACATCGCTCCCGTTGCAGGATCAACAATCAACATGCCAATGATAACACCTCCGAAAAGCAAGTTGCCAAAATACCAACCATTGATTGTAGCAGAAAACGGTATAGCCTGAGTCACTCCCTTACGCTTAAATTCGACAGTGTATTTTGCAGCCTGAAAATAGCCTGATGAAGAGCTTAAAACGATCGTTGCAGGCGTAATCCCCGTACTAATCGCCACTCCGTTTTCTTTCTTAATAGTAAAATCTGCTCCAGATGGATTGCTTGAAACTGTTACAGGATACTGGGATTTACTCACTATACTTGCACACGCTGTCAGGGCGAAACAAAGGCCCCCTATCGTTACTTGAATTATATGTCCGCGTAAAAAATTTAGAACCGATTGAGGGGAATGTTCATTCATCACGGCTGAATTATATTAAAAAAAATAACCCATCAAGAATATTTACTGCGGACAGATTCAATGCACCGCAAGATCCGCAATCGAAGCTGTATGTTCTATATTGCGAGTGCAGATGAACACTGCGGGGGGCGAAAATCCCAATCCTCTCAGCTGACAAATTCGAGCTTGTCTAAGCGCGGTACCAATCCCTGATCCGCCGCGCGGCCCAGAAATTCGCGAATCGCGGCGCGGCCACTCTCGCCATAGTCGAGCGTATAATTGTTCACATACATCCCGATGAATTCATCGGCGAGCGGAACCTCCATGCCTCGTGCATGGGCCATGCTATGATCGACCGCAGCACGACGATGCTCCAAGCCGTAGCGGATACTCTCCTTCATGATGGCATTGAGCTCGCTACGCTGTTCGGCTGAGAAATCCTTGCGAATCACATTCCCTCCTAGAGGCAGCGGCAGACCGGTCTCAGCCTTGAACCATTCTCCCATGTCGGCGATTTTCTCGAACCCTTCATTAGCATAAGTCAACTGCCCCTCGTGAATAATGAGTCCCACATCAACAGCCCCAGAGCGAACGGCATCAAAGATTTCGTCAAAGGGAACCACGGTGTGGTTAAACTCCCTCCCAAGGAAAAGCTGTGCACTGAGGAAGGCGCTCGTCATGAGACCAGGAATGGCGATTTTCTTCGTGCGGAGCCAGGCTTTTTTCTCCTCCAGCGAGGCATCGGCGGCAGGCCCCTGTCCCTGAAGAGCGACAAACATCGGCCCGTAACCATCACCCATACTGGCACCGCACGGAAGCAGCGCGTACTTGTCAAGCAGGTGCGCGTAGGCATGGATCGAGACGGCAGAAAGGTGTAGCTCCCCACGCATCGCGCGCTCATTGAGCGTCTGGATGTCCTGCAATGTGTGCTCAAAGCGATACCCCATGAGATCAATTTTCTCCGCAGCCATCGCGTAGAACATAAAGGCATCATCAGGATCAGGGGAATGGCCGAGCAGGAGGGTAGTATCAGGAGCGTGGGACATGGATAAAAAGAATGAATGAAAAATGAAAAATGAAAAGACCGCCTATTTGTCGTAATGAAAACGGCATTGCATGATAATGAGCGCATCACCCTCGACGCGATAGACCAACCGATGATCGGCAGCGATTCGTCGTGACCACCATCCTTTCAAATTTCCTCGGAGTGGTTTCGGTTTTCCAATCCCTATAAACGGGCTCCGCATCGTATCGCGAATCAGCTCATTGATTTTCTGAAGCGTCTTTGGATCTTGTTTCTGAAAAAAGAGATAATCTTCCCACCCTCCCTCAAGCCAACTCAAGCGCATAGCTCTCTTTCAACCATTTTGCCCTCTGCAAAATCGGCGAGTCCCTGACGAATGCGCTCTGCATTCGCTGGAGTGGAAAGGAGATGAAGCGTTGCTTCCATGGCTTCATATTCGTCAGCAGCAATTAAAACTGCGGACGAAACTCCATTCCGCGTGATGGAGACAGGGCTTCTGTCGCGATTGACCATTTCAATCAACCCGGTCAATTGATTTCTGGCATCGGTGTAGGAAAGCGTCTTCATACCGTGAAGGTTTCACATGTACAGAATTCTGTCAAATTAGAATCGTGTTAGCATTTTCGTTGGTCGTGATTTCAGTATATTCCTTTTGCCAATTTTCGTAGAAGGGCGGGGCCTTGGTAGATAAAGGCGGTATAGACTTGTAGAAGATCGGCTCCGACAGCTAGGCGTTCCTTGGCATCCACCGCGTCACTGATGCCTCCACTGGCAATCACAGGCAGCTTCGTGTGCTGGCGAATAATCCTAAGGGCTGCCAATGATCGCGCCCTCACCGGCACACCACTCAGCCCTCCTGTCTGATCGCGAGCAGGCGGAATCGCAGAATGATCGAGTGTCGTATTCGTAGCAATGAGGCCAGCGAGCTGTTCGGCCTCAGCGAGTTGAACAATCGCGATGAGATCTTCCTCGGCAAGATCGGGAGCAACTTTCACAAAGAGAGGACGGCGTGGTACCCCCTCCCAATCGCGGAGTGTGCGGATGATTCGACTGAGAGCCTCTGCGGATTGCAGGTCTCGGAGGCCAGGAGTATTGGGCGAACTGACATTGATGACAAAGTAGTCACCGAGATCATGCAATCGTTTGAAGGAAGTCAGATAATCTTCGTGTGCCTTCTCGGCGGGAGTGACTTTTGATTTTCCAATATTGAGGCCGATCGGAATCCGAGGCCAGCGACCCGAAGTATGAAGACCTTCGAGGCGGGAAGCGATCACCTCCACACCATCGTTATTAAATCCCATGCGATTGATAAGTGCCCCCTGCTCAGGATAGCGAAAGAGACGCGGCCTCGGATTTCCATGCTGGGGAAGCGCCGTAATCGTTCCAACCTCGATAAAGCCAAAACCGAGAGCCTCCCAGGCAGACAGAGCCACGCCGTTCTTATCCATTCCTGCTGCAAGGCCAATAGGGTTCGGAAATTCAACTCCCGCCACCGTCCGAGGAGCCGCAGGCACGCGATCTCCAGCAAACGCACGAATGATACCAGGAAAGCGTGATCCTGCTTCCAAAGCGTGCAACACAAGTTCATGTACCTCCTCGGCATCAAGAGAGAAAAAAAGAGGGCGGAGAAAATTCGTGTATAAATCCATCGGGAACAAATTTATCTGAAAATTAGCAATCTGGAACTCAGGAAATCAGGAATGAGGATGTGTGGGGCATTTTTGATCCGCTGTGCCTATGTCTTTGCTCCTATTTCCCAATACAGAAGCTGCTGAATATTTTTCCCAAGATCTCTTCCGTTCCCGCCTCTCCGACCACTTCTCCCACAGCGGATAGCGAAGCCCGAAGCTCTACGGCGACGATCTCGGCGGGTTCGCCACGCGCTAAGAGATCCATCGCTATAGCCAACGCAGCTGCCGCCCGTTTAAGACACTCCTGATGCCGTGCATTGATCGCAGCTCCATCGAGAGCACCCTCGCCAACAGAATTGCCTGTTACTCTAGCAAGAATCGCCGAGATCAATCCTTCCATCCCCTCCCCCGTCTCACAGGAAATCATCAGCGTTGATGAAAACGAAGATCGATCCATGACAAGATCAATTTTATTCATCACCAGCAGCTCATTCTCAAAGAGGACTGGCACCGGCTCATCCAGTGCCGAGGCATCGACAAGGTGAATCTTCAGATCAGCCTGTTCTGCAGCCTTGCGAGCTCGCTCCACTCCTTCCCTCTCAATCGGATCCTCTGTCTCACGAAGTCCCGCAGTGTCAATCACTCGGAAGGGATACCCTCCGAGACTCGCCCGCTCCTCAATCGTGTCCCGTGTTGTTCCTGGAGTGGCAGCCACGATGGCCCGCTCACTGCCGAGGAGTCGATTCAGAAGGCTCGATTTTCCAGCATTTGGCGCACCGCAAAGAGCCAGCGTGATACCTTCACGAAGCAGACGGCCTTCATTCGCTGTCGCCAGCAGTTGTGCAAGACGCTCGGCAATTCCCTCCATTCTCTTGCGTAAGACAATGCCACTTTCGGGGTCAATCCCCTCTTCTGGAAAATCAATGAAGGCCTCCAGGTGCGCCACGCAGTCGAGAAGCTCTCCACGCAAAGTATGAATTACAATGCCAAGCCGTCCCTCCAACTGCTCTGTAGCAGCACGAGCTGCGCGAGGTGTCTGGGCCGAAATCAGATCCATGACGGCCTCGGCTTGCGTGAGATCGAGTTTGCCATTCAGAAATGCCCGCTCGGTGAATTCCCCAGGTCTCGCCATCCGTGCGCCAGCAGCCAAAGCTGCAGCCAAGACGCGTGAGGCCACAACTGATCCTCCATGTCCACTGATCTCCACCAGATCCTCTCCGGTGTAGCTGCGAGGATTGTGGAAAACGGTCAAGAGCACCTCGTCGATGACTTCGGTCTCAGCACTCACGATCCGTCCGAATGCCACGCGCCGTTCTTCCATTGCAGAAGGAGGCTTTGCCCCGCGAAAGATCGTATCTGCCACCGCTAGTGACTCTGCCCCACTGATGCGGATCACAGCAAGTGCCCCCTCACCCGGAGGTGTCGCAAGAGCAGCAATGGTTTCTTGCACCGTTATAAAATGGCAAGCTTGCCTTCGCTTGCCAGAACCTTCAGCTCTGCAATGCAGCGGCGGTTCTGCTCCATCGTGCCAACGGAGATGCGAACCCACTCGGGAAGGCCGTAGCTCGCCATCGCACGGAGAATAATCCCCTTGCGAAGCATGGCTTGAAAAACCTCATTCCCATCCCCAACTTTGACTAACACAAAATTGGCGACGCTCGGTACAAATTCGAGTCCCGTTGCAGCGAACTCGCTTTCATAATAATCCCGCCCCTCATGAGTCAGCTCACGCGTTTTGCGCATATGCTCCTCATCAAGGAGCCCTGCGAGTGCTCCAGCTTGGGCGATTCCGTTGGCATTGAAGGGTTGGCGTGTGCGTTGGAGCACGGCTGCCAGCTCCGGCGTGGTGATGCCATAGCCAATGCGGAGATTCGCGAGTCCCATGATCTTGGAGAAAGTTCGCATGATAACCACATTCCGTCCCGAGCGAACATACGGCAGAACATCGGGTGCAGCCCCTTCATCAAGAAACTCGTGATACGCCTCGTCAAAAATCACGAGGACATGCTCAGGCACCTGTACCATGAAACGATCAATGGCCTCTTGTCCCACCATCGTGCCGGTCGGATTATTGGGGTTAGCAATGAAGACAGCTCGCGTCCTTGGCGTGATCGCCGCGAGCATCGCGTTGAGATCAGCAGTGAAGTTGGGATCAGGCACTTCGACTGTATCTGCCCCGAAGAGTTGCGCCATCAGCTTATAGACCGCGAAGGAATGCCTCGCCACCACGACTTCGTCGCCAGGACGGAGGAAGGCATGACCGATGAATTCGATAATCTCGTTGGAGCCATTGCCGAGCACGATGTTCTCGCGCTGCACCTTGAGGCGATCTGCAATCGCTCCTCGCAGCTCATAACCACCACCATCGGGATAGAAGTGGGCGCGTTCCAGTGTTCGGCGCATCGCTTCGAGTGCCTTCGGCGAAGGGCCGAGTGGATTTTCATTGGAGGCAAGTTTGATGATTTCCTCTTCCTTGAGTCCGAGATCGCGAGCCAATTCCTCGACCGGCTTGCCAGGTTCATAGACGGTTAATTTCAGGATATGCTCGTGCGCGGTCTTCCACATAGTCTGCTAGTGTAAAACAACCGAAGGCACTGAGTCGAGAGGCGAAGGGAAACTCCTGAACTCTCTACGCTACAACGAAGCCTGCGGAGGTATCGAACTATCGGTTGATGTAGTAGGTGTGGGTCCGCCATCTCCGCCACCATATCCAAGCACCTCGACATCAATGATCGAAGGGGACTCATCCGGCAATGCCGTGTTGCTATTGGTCTGCGCGTTCTGAGCGGCAGAGTTATTTGCAGCAGCGGCGGCAGAGCCAGCTGTGGCACCGCTGATATTCGGCGCGGCTGGGGGAGGAGCGGCAGGCGGTGCTCCAGCGGTCGTACCGCTCGCAGCGATGTTGTCAGCATTTAGAATCTTCGTCGCCGCAAGATTCAGATTTCCCGAGGAGCGGATACCGGCATCACCGGCATCAATGACTCCGCTTGGCGCAATCAGATCGACATTGCCTGGAGGCACTCCGACGACTGTTTCCAGAACACCAATACCACCACCCGTTGCCAGGCCGGAGAGATCGATCTGAACATTTCCACTTGTTGGATCAATCGTTACCTGAGTCGGAGGAGCACTCTGCACAGTCTTAGAGGAGGCACCTGCTGCAATATTTCCCTTATCTGACCAGATCAGGATATCTCCTCCCTTGAGGGTGAAGATTCGACCAATGCCGATGGAGACATTGTTCTGTGTATAGACCTCAACATTGCCCCCGCCTTGGGTGATGATTCCAGGGGCGACTGTGGTTGTCTTTGAGGAAATACTTGCAAGCGTTACCCCACCTCCAGGTGCCAGCAGGCTGATGTTCCCTCCATTGATCGTGCTGACATTTTGAGACCACGCAATGATATCTCCGCTTCCTGCGGAACTACCAAAGAAGGCTGCTATAGCCTCTTCTCCCGCCTTGTAGGAGCCAAATCCAGGGGAGCTTGCATCGTTGTGATTGCGGCCCGTGTCGCGGAGAACAATATAGAAGAGTTGCAGCTCCAGCTTAGCCTTCTCCTCACTAGTCAGTTGAGTCGAATTGGGAGCAAAGCTCTCAGCGGTGATCGTTCCCGAAAGAGGATCTCCTGAATAGGCCATTGTGGCTGCGAGTTCCGAAAGATAGGTTGCCCCATCTGATCCAGAGAGCACAGTTGTCGTAAAATTTTCAAGACCTAGCCCATTCGCTGAAGAGAGACCCGTTGGTAGCTTTATCCCAGCCGCTACGATGACATCAGCGCCCGAGGAGGGGAGTGCAGGATTCCTATTATTCCCAATGCTAGTAATGCCGAGATTAAGTGAAGAATCAGAAGAGCCTGGATTGTTTCCAAGGTCAACATTTCCACCAGCAAGCACTTCCAGCGTTCCTGGGCCGCTGATCTGAATGTCGCCACTTTGATAGTGAGCAGCATTGTATGACTGACCTTCACTGGCATAGATTGCCTGCGCTGTTTGCTGAAGTGTGGAGGTTGGATCATAGGCAACGATTTTTCCTCCTGCCGAGACAATGGAGGTATCGCTTGATGCCGTATTCTGAATATAGAGACCAATATCGGTTATATCTCCACCAGCCAAGATGTCAGCCTTCTTGGGAGAGAATAGTGTCAATCCAGAGATGTCGCCATTCTGAGCATAAAACTGAACTGGCACTGTATCGCCTGCATGAAGCAATGAGGAGTCGTGAAGAGTTAATTTGTTCTGAAGAGTTCCATTGGCACCGACATACGATCCTGTTTCATTAAATAGACCATCGACAGAAGCGGTGAACAGAGTTGAATCAGGAGTATTGAGTCGTGCATTGGACTGCTTTGCTGGAGGGAGGGTTGAGCGCAAAGAAAGAGGTGAAGTAATACCTGGAATCGAATTAGGATTGGCATCAGAGAGGTTAAGAAGAGAGGCATTCCAGACTGACTGACTAGAAACTCCAAGAGTTGATAATCCATTGATGCTTCCAGAGGCAATAAGGCTCAACTCGCCAGCAGAAGAGGGTGAAAGTGTTACATTTCCCTGAAAGCTTAGGCTGCCGCTTAGTGCAGCCACTGATAGCGAAGAGGGGAGCAGAGAAAGAAGAGTGGGGCTATCAATGCTTTTTTGTGCTAGAGCCAGCCACGGTTCATATTGTACAATAGAAGAGTGGACGGAGGTGGCAAAGTGCTGCATCCAAAGAGAAAGTAACGGGGTTGCAGCAGGGGCACTGGGAGAGACTGCTTCTGTGCGAAGAGTTATATCTCCACCAAGTGATGTGATATTCACTGTATCAGAAGCCGCATAACTGGAAAAATAAGTAGTGTACCAGAAACTATTGTTCACCCCCTGAGGAGCTAGAAAAGCATTGGCTATCGGCCCTAGCAGAATATCGCCAGCCGCCTGAACATTGAAGCTTCCCTTGCCTAGGAAAAGTGTTGTTGGAAGATAGCTAGCAGTTGAGGGAGATGCCTGATTTTGCGGATTAATCAAAGGGAGTTCGGGATCCCGAGTCGAATCAGTCGTGATACTCCCTCCTGCTTGAAGTAATCCCTTGCCATTTTCCACATAGTAAACACCTGCATTGATATTATTTCCTGCTTGAATATGGAGATCTCCCCCTCCGAGCTCCACTCCGTTTACAGCATTTGGAGCAATGGCTACAGTGCTTCCTTTCGCATGGCCTGACATTCTGTAGTTGGTAGGTATCACAGCATCCACATTGCTAATATTACCTTTGGCGTTAAGACTGATATTACCTCCTCCGAGTGCTCCCACTCCTTCAAAGAAATTACTAAAGTCAACCCACCATGTTGTGGAGGCGATGTCTTTCGGTACAGACGAGCTATTATATGTCATCGTTTGAAAAATTCCCGTTGCCAAGTCCACCGAGCCTCTACGATAGAACCAGTTGGCAGGAAGTTCAGGTGTGGAGTCAACAACAATAACACCTTGGGCATTAAGAGTCTCATGCGTAATGTCTTGGGTTACATCAATTGTAATATTACCTCCTGCATAGGAATATTGAGCAGGATATTTAGATGCCAGCAGGTTGCCCTGCGGTGTATCGAAAGTACCGCCCAAAGTGGGATCGCTGACTTGCGTACCAACCGTGTAGATCGAGGAAAATTGATTCCAGAGCTGAAGACTACCAGATGCATTGATATTGATATCCCCTGAAGCGGTACGGATGACTTGATAGTAATTATAGGAAGATCCATCACCGTTCTTACCAACAGGGCCTTGACTGATATCACTCCCAGCAGGTATGGCAATGCCGAGGTTCACGCTATTCGGCGTATTAATCGGCTTATTGCCTGAAATGGTAACTGATGAAATGACCTTAGTAGAATCAGCCGCAGTGAAATCACTTCCCGCCGTTAACTGATACGACCAAGATTGAAAATTGACCGGCAAGGCAGCGTTCTGTTGCAAAAGATTGGCTGTGTAAGCACTGCTGGTAAATCCATCACTCAGTGAAGCATTAAGAGTAATATTACCAGAGGAGCGGAGTGTCAGGAATCCAGGAGCATTCTTTGCCCCTGTGCGGAAGCTGGAGAGATCCCAGTCTTGGTTTAGAGTCAGATCTCCGTTCTGGTTAATGATCTCCACTCCAGGTGCGAGATTGACTAAAGACGCTGTGGCAGAATCCATATTCTGAGTCAGCCGAGAGAGAATGGAGTTGACAACTGTCGAATTCACTCCAGGAGAACCAAAGAACGCTTGAGCATCAGATTGCGCCTGAGCGGTAACACTAGAGATTTCTGCCGAACCTCCACCCGATGGTGTGAGATCATAGAGCCTGTATCCCTCGACCTCAATACTCGAGGCTCCCAGGATCCCTGAATCAAGATGGCCCAACTGAATGTCGGTTCCATCGGCTGTCTGAGGTGCGCGCAAGTGAAGCACCCCTCCGAAATCCTGAATGCTTGTTGCAGGAGCATTGACTCCCAGATCAATTATCGAGGCTGTCTGGAGATCAAGCTGGGCGTTAGGATCAATCTTTCCTCCACTCTCCGCACCCGCACTAAGGAAGACAGCACCTCCCTTACCGGCATTGTCATAGGTATCGGCATGGACATTGAGTTCGGAATTTGGATTCAGAGTGACGCTGCCGCTGGCTATCAGTGCAATAGATCCGCCTGTCAAAATGCCATCACCATTCTCTGCGACACCTGAGGCATTGATGACTCCGTTTGGTGTCACGACGATCGAGCCATGATCGACAGAGAGTGAGAAATGATGAGCCTGGATGTAATCATCCACAGCCACATCACCTGTTCGGACTCGGAAAGATTGAAATTCAGTGAATCCGGCAGTGGCCAAAGAGGGAGTCACAGCAGCGAGCAAAGGAAGCGTTCCGACATCGAGAGAGAAAGTTCCATTCTTCCCACCTGTGCCACGATTCGCCTCTAGTGTGGCAGAAGGGTCAATCGTGAAGTTTCCCGTAGGAGCACTTATCGCAAGAGTTCCGGCTGAACCGGCTCCCGCCTGGGCACTGAGATTCAGGGTCGAACCAGCAGCAATCACCACATTCCCCAAATCCGATGAGAGAATAATCTTTCCGGCATCGGTGTATTTGATCACATCAATGAGTGTTTTAGCCGTGCCACCTACATTCACTAGTGCCGTTCCCTGTGCCCCCAGGATCAGATCGCCGGAGGTGGCCTTGACATTCACCGATCCGCTAGGGAGATCAATGGAAGAGTTGAGAGCAACAGATGTTCCCTGCAGAGCCAGACTAGCCCCAAGGCCCGGAGCAGTCTCCGCCGTTGTTGCATATCCGGGATCGGGAGCATCCAGAGTTAAAACACCTGTGGCATTGAGTGAGAGAGACGATGCAGCCATTCCGGTTAGCAGCGCTGTTGTGATCGAGAGATCCGTAGGAATGCTAGCTGTACCAATGCTAAGACCGCCTTTAGCCGTTCCAAGCACTTCACCAGTGGCATTCAATGAAACATGGGCAAATTGATCGATGGCCATCGTATTAGCGCCAATGGAAATCGTGGCAGCGTCAAATTCCAGAATACCATCAGGTGTTATTGTCACGGGGCCGGAATCGGCTACTCCAGAGGCGTTGTCGAGAAGAATAGATTTGGCAGCTATCGCAAGAGTCGAGCCACCCAGATCAAATCCTCGGATTTCTCCAGCATGGAGTCCCAGTGAGGAGAGTGCGCCAGATCCGAAAGAACCCGATCCGTAGAAATCGAGTGTCGAGTAACTCGTAAGCGAGAGGCTTGTGGAGTTTTCCAACCCCTTGAGAGCCGCACCTGAAAGCAGCAGACTCCCTGAATCCGAGGGATCAAGATTGGCCGCCATCAATGTCGGATCAATCAGGGTGGCAATGCCACCTGCTTTGATCGCCAAAGCCTGCGGCTGCAAGCTACTCGAGGCATCGAGGAAAAACTTCCCACTTGAATCAAGGATTAGTGTCGCTCCCGAGAGAGATACACCTGATTGAATCGCAAGATTGCCCGTGCCTGCGAAATGCGTCATCCCTGTCGAAGGACTCCGAATATCTGAGGCCAGATGATCGCTGCTCACGCGAATCAAGGCACCATCACCGGAGAGGGCAAGGTTCTCATCGGGTGCCGCACTAGATCCTGATGCCTTGATGGCTGAGCCAGAATCAAGCGTAATACTCTCATTTGCAGCCAGAATGATGTCATTGCCTGTCAGAGTGGCCCCAGACTCCATCGTAATTTTATCGGAGGTCACAGTGACTGGGGTCAAAGCATTGGTTCCTTTTGTCCCTCTGGAGCCACCGATTAGCAGACTGCCAAAGCTCCAGGAACTCAGCTGAGAAGCTCCAAGAACGACATCCCCTGCGATTCCTCCCGTTCCATCCTGCGTGATGTCAATGCCCCCCGGGGTGCTAATGTCAATACTAGCCCCTGTACTACCTGAGGCTCCCTGCCCCCGCACAGTGCCATTCAGCGAAAGTGTGGTTGTGGCCGAGAAGTGGAGATTTCCCGCATTTTCAGGTTGTTTTGTCGTTCCTAAAGATGTGAAAAAGCTCTTGGCCGAGAGCGCGACATTATCGACATGAGCGGCTAAAACGCTTGGAGAGAGAACTTGGTAAAGCGTCGTCGTCTTAGGGGCAGTCACCGCAGAGTTTAGGGCATTAAATTTCGTGCCAGAAACGATTGCTGAACTATCCGGCTGTACAACTCCACTGGAAAGATTAGCAGAAAGGGAAGAGGCATTAATCAGATAGGCTCCGGGCTGTGAGGCATAGCTTGCAGGAAGCAGAGTGTAGGTGCCTGCTGGTAGCCCTGATCCTCCGGAAAGCGTGATCCGAGATCCGATTCCTATTGAGGCATCGGCATATCCTGTCGGGGCATAATTGAACTGATACCCAGGAATGACGGCGTAGTACGAAGCCAGCTTTGTCCAATTCAGACCGACGGCAAGTGTGACATCGTTGTTATCTCTTCGAGCTGTCCAAGTGCTTCCGTTATAGAAAACCTGTTGTCCTTTGCTATATGATGTGCCAGGACTCCATGCAGTCGCCACCCCATTCGCAGCTTGATTTCCATAATTGGCCTCTCCACTGGCCAGCAGATTCACTGTGCCTCCATTGCCATTGATCCATTGATTGGCCGTAACAGCTCCTCCTCCACGAAGATCAATGATCGAACCGTTCTTTGTCGCGATACTTGCAGCAGAAAGGATAATATCTTTTCCTGAAAGACCCGTGGAAGAAATATCCGTTCCACTCGGATCAATCCAGCTTGTCCCATCCACAGAGGTTCCGTAGGGAATCGAGATGCTCTTACCGGTTATCGGATCCAAACCAGAAACTGAAGTAATACTTCCGTCTGCTAGCGTGAGATTTTGAGAAGTCGGAGCCGAGAGACCAGAAACTGGATCGTGAACACTGCTTGTCGTTCCAAGGTTAATGCTGCCAAAAGGAGAGAGCAGTACGCCTCCCTGTGTGATCGTATCTGCGTAGAGGGAAAGATTTCCCCCAGCCGAGAGAGGGAGACTCTCTGTACCGCTGCGATTCACCGTGATAGACCCAGCCACGCCACCGCTTGTCACAGCAGCTCCAGTCACGGCATCATGATTGTAGGCAGCCACGGTGAAGTTAGCTTGAGTTACAGGATAGATCTCCGCAGCGGTCATGCTAAGATCTCCAGCAATATCAAATGTGCCATCTCCACGAATAGCCCCCGATCCAGCATTCAGATTAACTCTACCGATTCCTTGAATTGATACATTACCAATATCAATCAGCTGCGCGGTGATATTCAAACTGCCAGATCCGAAAGTGGGCAGAGCATAGATAGGTTCTGTAAGAGTTCCGAAAATGGTCGTGAGAGCTGGGCTACCAGTACTAAGAGGTGGCGAAAAAGCCCTTCCCAAAGCTACATAAGAGGCGGTTAAATTGACTTGGGAATCAGCAGCAAGGACACCTCCTGTTGCTACCTTGATACTTCCAGGGGTCGTCAGAGAAATCGGCCCGTTAAATTTCACATTTCCCCCCAGAGTAATCGAATCAAATCCTCCACTGGAGAAAGTATTAATCGCAATATGCCCCCCTCCATCGATCCCTCCCGTTACTGGCAAAGTTTGCCCAATAGCCCCTCTTCCTGAGAATATAAAGGAAGCAGGTATGGAATAATCTGACTGACTGATTTGTAGGTTCAGATTGATAGCATTATTGGGTGCTTCTGTGGCTGATTCTGTCGTATTATAAAATCGCCCCGATGAAACACTCAGACTTCCCCCTGCGGCAGTCGCCCCTCCACTCTTTGCCTGCAAAGTAGCTTCGGAGTAAAGCTCCTGACCTCCAGCGAGCGATATTGATCCACCTGATGAATCTACGCGATAATCAGCAACATTAGGCTGCATGATATTCTTTGCCTTCGTACCTGCGATTATTCCTAACTGTTGGGCATAAAAGTCATAGACCCCACTGGTACCCGAGGCATTGATTGAGGAACCGGCTTCCGCAAGAATATTCCCGCTAACTGAAACAGATCCCCCCGAGAGAACGGAGCCGAAATGTTTTCTTGTTCCGGCGGGATCGCTAATAAAGAGTGCCTCTCCAGCCGTGGAGAGTATGGCTGTTGGAGCTAAATCAACAGTTACAAATGCCGACTGGGGGTTAGGATCGTTGGAGGGATAGGATTTACTGCCTGTGATCGAGATACTTCCTCCGGGCACTGTGATTGCTCCCGCAATGGCATCAGCATTCCCACTCAGAGAAACAGAGCCTGTGTTTGCAGCAGCATTTGCACCACTCAGGACAATCTGAGTGTCGAGGGTAATGGAGGCTCCTGCTCCCATGATAAGATCTCCACGAACAAGAAGGGGGGCTCCAAGTGTTGGCTCACCAACCAAACCTGCCGCGGTAAAGGAGAGCGAGGCTGACGCTCTGTAAGGTGCAGGAGGTGTGAAGGGTATTAATTCACTGCCATATTGAGAAGGCTGCAAGGAATAGGATTGAACCTGGGGATGAATGATCGTTCCTGGAGTGATTGCAATGCCAGGAGTAAAATCTGTGGAACCAGAAATCTCCCTGCCAATTCCGGTTAGATTAAATTTACCGAATCCACCCTGACTGAAAAAATCAGGAGAGAGATTCAGCACATCCGCCACGGAGGAGCTCCCTCCGATCTGGATCGCTGGTGCCGTAATGGAGAGAGTCCCTGCCGACCCTCCTGTGTTCCCATAGGCTCCTGCTCCAGCATATCCCTTGAGCGTCGCACCAAGCTGAAGAGAGCCATCGTGAAGATCGATGACTTCTGCATCCTGTCCACCTGAGAGAGAAATAGTCCCTGCATTTCCGTAGCTAAGCGATCCACTGGATGGTACAAGGACTCCACCAGAGACATCAAGTAGCCCCCCTTTTTTCAAAGCGACCTGATATCCCGTTAGGGTGATATTTCCACCACTGATTGCCACGGGTCGATTTTGATCAGACGAGTGAGGCGTATCATTCACAAGAGTTCCTGCTGTCGTAATGACTGCATTCTTCCCCACCGTCACAATTCCTCCTTGGTATTGCTCAAGCTGACTGCTTGGCACACTCGAGATCGTACCATCGGCATTGACAATACTCGACATCTCCCCACCACTCGCTCCTCGTTGCGCAACAATCTCTCCACTGCTTTTATCAATAACGATATTACTGATCGGGGTGTCTTTTATTGCAATGAGACTGATGCTATTAAGTACGCTGTAAGGTGCGATATCGGCAACGATTGAGATAGAGCCACTTGGGGCTATGATATTTCCTTCTATATCGACATTAGCGGCAGTTAGAGAGATAGAGCCATTCGCACCAGCATTGAGTGATGCTCCCTGAGGGAGCGTTATGGTGCCATCATGGTTAAGAACGGTTAGATTTCCAAATCCATCGCTTGAGACAAGATCAGGAGAGAGAACTAAAGCAGACTCTGACGAGTAGCCGCTGCTGGCAAAAGTTACGCTTTGGGCGGCTGTTGTGATTAAGGCAGGTACATTATTGAGCAAAGTTTGCGCATAGAGATTCAGCGTCAGCGAAGAGCTAGTCGGCAGTGTGCTGAGCGTGGTCGTTTCTCGAAGCTGTCGCGGCCCAGATACCGTAGTTCCAATCAGACTACCATTCAAAATTTGGGTAGGAGCCTGGATCGTAATACTCCCTCCATTGGCCCCTTGGATATAAGGAGCCTCATACTGCTTCTTGGTAGGGGCAAGAGGACTGGTGAAGGTTTTTGTCACTCCCCATTTGGCAGAGGATTCGGTGTCAGTCCCTGTATAGACTCCGGTATAAACCTTGTCAGGAGTCGCTTGAGAAATATCGATGAGATGCCCTTGGTAGATCAGTTTGCTGGTAGAAAATTTTCCTCCCGAATATTGCGTCCATCCTCCTGAAGTATTGATTGAAGATCCCGCATTCATCACCACAGAATTTCCTGCCTGAATTGAAACCGATCCTCCCTGCTCCGTGAGCTGTCCCACAGTTCGTTGTATCAACCCCAGGAATCCCGTGGCATCGCCAAGAGGAGTTCCTACCCAGTAATAAGTCTCCCCATCATAGGTATAGGTTCCATTGATTCTAGCATCAATCGAGAGTCCTACTCCTCGGATTGCCCCTTTCTGTTGGAGGGGGCTATCAGCAAGCTGAGATCCTCGAAGTTGAAAAGGATTGCCAGAGAAAGATGTCGGCGTAATGAAGTTCTGAGAACTATCGACCAGAATATCCGTCGAACCCGCCACATTAATTTCGGCACTGGGAGCCAGTGTAATATCCCCCGCATTGTACACCAGTTTTGTTATCTTTGGGGTCTGGCTGATCGTTTGCCATAGTCCGGCCTGTAACGAGACTCCTGAGAAAAGAGAATCCCCTGTTTCAGATAAGGCTCCCGAAGTCGCGACCGCTCCCGGAGCATCCAAGATCGCACCTGATCCCATTGTAATATTTTTGCCAAGAATAGAAACCACAGAGTTGAGAGCAAGAGAAGTGCCAGTCACCGTATCCGAGCTACTCCAGTCGGGTAAGATACGCATGACGCTTCCTACCCCAATATTTACGATGCCTGTACTGTTATAATTCAAGGCAGGACCATTATTCCCATCAGTGGTGTATCTACTATTTACTGTCGTATCGAAATTAGCTAAGAGATCAATTCGTCCATTGAATGAGACTGAAGTCCTGCTGTCTATGACTCCGAGTTGATTGATGGTGGCTCCGGCCAGTGTCACATCGCCTTCAGGAACCGAGATCAGGCCACTATTTTCAGTGACTCCTGTTGAGCCTGTTGTGTCAGTACCATTCTCCACAGAGCGCGTCTTAATCGTGGAATCATTCACACTACCTATAAACACATCCATTCCTCGCAAACTTGCATCTGAAGAGGCGTGAGGTGTCAGTCCCACTTGAAGTCCCGCTGCTAGGATGGTCTGACCATTCGGTGTACTGATGCTTCCAGCATTCTTTACATTCGGACCAACTAGGGCCACAAGCCCTCCAGAATGAGTGGCATCCACGGAGGTCGTGATTTGGGCTCCTGGTTCCACAACCACATCTCCCAAAGAAGAAGCAACAGTCACATTCCCCTTATCATTCGGATCGTAGGAACCTTTATCAAGTGCTGTAAAGAGGAACTGCGGAATGCTGTTTGGGAAGTTGGCGATGCCGCTTGCTGTCACCCCATCAAGATGATCGCCTGCGAGGTTTTCATTGATTGGCAAGGATGAGGCAACCAAAGCATGAGTATTTACCTGCGCTCCATTATGGAAGAGAATCCCGTTTTGGTTCAGAATATAGACTTGTCCCTGAGCTGTGATGGAGCCATAGATCTCTGAAGGATTCACATTTCCCATGACCTTGTTGAAGGCGATCCATTTTTCAACATCTACCCCGCCAGCACTCTGATCAAAGTTCAGTTTCGTCTGTGGACCGACATTGAAGTTTTTCCAGTAGAGATAGGCACTCTGCTGGGTCTGCTTCACATTGACTGTTGTTGAGTTGTTTGCCGAAGTAATGGAAGCTCCGCCCCACGACGAGGTGATTGGCGTACCATCTGCCTTAAACCCATCTCGTGTTTCCAACCATCCCACAGCGAGTCCATTTTTGATTCCTGTAGGTGCCATGATCGTACGGGCACTTGCCTGTAATGCCTTCATGGCGGCAACCTGAGCGGTAGTTTTCTGGAGTACTTCGCGTGCATGGGTGGAGGTGAGCGATGCCGAAGCAGCTCCTGCATTCTGAAGATTGGGTGCAGCTCCCTTGCCTCCCGCCCCCCCTCCTCCGAGCATTGCTTCCCTGGCACTCATGGCAAAAAGCGCCGGACTAGAGGAGAAGAAGAGTGTTGCTGCAATGATACCCGAAACCACTCTGATAATCAGCGATGAGGTCGGAGGTCGGAGTTCAGAAGTCGGAACTCCACAGTACGACGCAGAGCTCAAGCGTACGCCTGCCGCTATAGGTTTTGGAAAATGAAATTCGATCTTCCTCATTAGGGGACATGGTTTCTCACGCCTTGAAAGACAAGGGCACAGGCAAAAAGCCCCTGAGTCCATAGAGATTCTTGAAAATCGGAACGCATGAGATGGTAGAATAGCGCAAAATGAGCAAATACGATTGTTACAATTTCGCCATAATCAAGCGCAGGATGGCATGCCCAGAGTTATGGAAAATCATAAAACCCGTCGATGGATCACTGCCGAACAAGCTTTCGAGAAATTTTGACGCTAGTTAGAAAAAGCAGTAGAAGACCTCCCAATGCAACTAGCCCTAGACTTCCAGGCTCTGGAACCGCCTGAATTGTGTTCTCTGTTCCAGATTGAAATACTGAAAGATCTGTGGTCACTGGAGCATCTGAAACGGAACCATTTCCAAACGAGGTGACCGCCGCATCATCAGAGGCAAAGAGACTGTTATGATCAATCACTGCCCATGCCGAGTGCGTGGCGGCATCATAGCCATAGGCCCCCATGATCTGGGAAAGGCCAAGATTAAGATTGATGCCATCGGTTAGCAGAAAGGAGCTAAAGGTGCCACTGAATCCTTGGTAGCCAGACTTAATCACATTACCTGTATTGCCCGTGATTGTGTTTTGCCAGGTTGAGGTATTAGTATTATACCAGAGAATCGTATTTTTGATGGCACTGAAGGAGGGGTCGGTCAGCCCGAGTGCAATCGCATTGCCAAAGGTTCCCTTGAAATCAAGCACCCCGTTGACAAGATGAGCATCAAGCGTCGTGGCAGCGGCTACGGTTCCAGCTAAAATCGAGAAAGACTTTCCAGCTCCAATACCTGCTCCAAAGCCTGCAACCGATGCTCCTGCCGCATAGGTTTTCTGAAGATCTCCCGTTGTAGCCAAGACCACCGATCCCTTGATGCTGCTGGTAAAGGCGAGACCTGAGTGATCGAGCAGTGTTCCGGCGACGGCATGAACATTGGTGCCTGTGAGGGAGGCCCCAGTATTGAGAGCCAGCATGGCACTCTTGCCTGCGATATTGACCGCGCCACCAAGCCGACTATTTGCACCCACCGCCACTGTTCCTGAGCTAAGATAATTCGTTCCAGCAAAGCCGCTATCATTGCCGCTCAGAGTTGTTGTCCCAGTTCCTGAGCTGGTGATTGTTCCTTTGCCTGAAATTGAATTGGTAATCTGTACAGCCCCGTTCTGGTTGAAGATCAAGTTACCATTACCAGAGCCGAACGAGAGAGATCCACTTCCTAGCGAGAGCGAAGCTGCTCCATTGGAATCTCCCAGTGTCACCGTTCCTTTTGATCCAGCATTAGCCGCAATGATAAGACCTGAGGCTGCAACTCCACCACCTGAGCCAATGGCCAGTGTCCCATTACCAGAACCTCCAATCGTCAAGATGCCGCTATTCGTCCAGTTTGCTGCCTTGATTGTTACCCCACTAGGAGTGTTTGTGGTAGCACCGATGACTGAAGAGCTACTCAAGAGTGTGCCACCCGTGACTGCTACTGAGCCGCCAGGGAGTGCCGTGGCCAGATTCAAAATTCCTGAGCCGGTCTTTGTCAAACCTCCAGTACCGGCAAGAGTCGCCGAGATCGTGCCTCCTCCATTCACCGCCACGCCATGAGAGGCGGTCAGAGTTCCCCCTCCAAGGGAGCCCGAAGTGAGAGTCACCGATCCAAGCTTGATGGAATTCCCTCCAAGATTCAGAGTTCCTCCAGCCAACAGGGCGGAGGCATTTGTAGAACCAAGAGCAAAATTGTTGGCTGTGATCAGGGAGCCCCCAGTAATTTTCGTGCCTCCTGTGTAACTATTGCTACCGGAAAGTGTCGTTGTTCCTGAAGCCTGTGTAAGGAGTGCCGCACCTGAGAGCGATGCTGCCACAGTACCGCCCTGCAAGGTTACATTGTTGGCGGCAAGAGTTCCATTGGTGACGATTCCGTTGCTGAGGAGAAGCGATCCTTGCGTGATGGTCTGACCGGCAAGGTTGAGTGTCCCACTATTTCCGACGCTCACGGCATTTGTCCCAGCACCAAGGGCAAGGGCATTGGCTGTAATCAGCGTACCTGCATTGATCGCCGTACCTCCCGTGTAGCTGTTACTACCAGAGAGGGTCATTGTACCCGTGCCCGAGAGTGCAAGCTGTTCCGAACCTGTCAGACTCCCTCCAAAGGCCGTGGAATTGGTCGGGGCGAGCGTGAGTATTCCTCCCGTTCCCGTCACGGTTCCTGTTCCTGTGAGTGATGCCAGCTGCTGGCTGTTCGAGCCGAGATCCAACTTTGCTCCACTGCTCACCGCTACCGATCCCGTGGAGAGAAGCCGATTATTCCCACCGGAGAGAAGAAGAGTTCCCGAGGCCACAGTTGTCAGACCTGTGTAGATTTGCGCTCCTGTGATCGTCAGCGTTCCGGTGCCAGATTCGGTAAGCCCGCCAGTGCCACTTAAAATTCCTCCAAGTACAATATTACTGGCTCCATTGAGAGTCAGCGTATGCCCATTATTTGTGATTGAGCCATTGAAGTTCAGATTTCCTGAAGCTGCCGTAAAGGTCTCGTTGGTTCCCAGATTAAGACCACTGGTGATCGTCTGCTCGTTCGTGGAATTATTGATGATTCCTCCTGCTCCGAGAGTCACCCCATTGCCTCCGACTGTGTAATGTCCAGCCGTGTTACTGAAGGTCATACTGGAGAGATTTGTGACCGCATTGTTCGTCACCGATCCTCCAGCTCCTGTGAAGATCAATCCTGCACCATTGGTAATTCCCTGATTGGCACTCAGATTTCCTGATGCAAGCGACCAAATCGCATTTCCTCCTGAGATAAACTTGGTTGTGTAGGAAAGAATGAGCCCAGTTGCGTTGGTAGTAATTCCAAAAAAGCCCCCATTGAGTAGGTTCGAAAATCCTCCGGTGCCGTTGGTCGCCACCGTGTTAATCAGGAAGTCGTTGGTAGAGAATCCCGTGATGCTGCCTAGTACGCTTGCGAGCGTCCAACTTGAGGAAACATTTGGATTGAAGTTCAAGGCCTGACCGCTGGTTGATCCAGCAAGGGACCAGAGATTGATATTGAAGCGGTTGGTTGAGGAAAGAGTGGAAAGATTCAGTCCTCCCATGATCGTCAGAGAATCATAAGAAATTCCTTTGGCACCGCTAGCATCTGCGATTTGCCAATTGTAATTGCCCCCAGGACTCCAGATCGAACTCTGAAGTGTCAAGTTTCCAATCCCTACATCTGCCCCAGGAGCCAGTGTGGCTCCTTTGGAAACCATTACAGCCCCCACCGAGCCTTTACCAGAAAGAGTCGTTCCACTTGCAAGTGTTACTGAGCCTGAGGAATTCAAAGAGCCATTCACCTGTAAAGTTCCCGCGCTCACCAGAGTCGCTCCCGTGTAGCTGTTGGATGCGGTGAGGGTCAGCATTCCCGCGCCAGTTTTTGTCATTCCTCCACTGCCGCTGATTGCACCACTTTGAGTCCAGGTATTACTTCCTGTATTAAGCGTAGCTGTTGCGCCGCTTGTGAGAGTTAACGCATTGGGTGTCGCTAGGTTTTGAACTCCAGCCGTGATTGTGGCATTTGACGCGATAGAGACAGCGCCAGTTCCAAAGGAAGCGTTATTCCCCAGAACAACAGTGCCAGCATTGACGCTCGTTCCTCCGCTGTAGCTATTGGCTCCGGCGAGCGTCAGCGTTCCGGGGCCAGATTGCACGAGGGCTCCAGTTCCGGTTACGGCACCATTCAAAGCGATGCTCTTTGTGGCACCTTCAGCAAGTGTCAATACCGCTGAATTGGCAATTGCTCCTCCAATGGAGAGATTCCCATTAGCTGCATTGAATGTCTGATTGGTGGATGTCGTCAGACCGACATTGATTGACTGAGCATTGGCAGAGTTATTGGTAATACCACCAGTGAGTGCAACATTCGATCCCGTGAGTGTGTAGGCTCCTGCCGCGTTGCTGTAGCTCAAGCTGCCGAGCGAACTTACGGAATCATTCGTGATTGTGCCACCCGCTGCTCCCGTGATTCCAATGTTCTGCCCATTCGTCGCCGGACTATTGCTCTGCCAGCTATTTGTTCCACTCCAGCTACCAGATCCAGCAGTCCAATTCCAAGGGCCTGCGTAGGAATTGCCACCACCGCCATTTGTCGTCAGAGCATAGGGGGTGTACTTGATATTGCCGCTATTATCGATAGAAAAATATCCAATATTGTTTCCAGGCTGCCCTGAAGTACGCCTTCCTCCCTGTGGCAGTTGAAAGAGATCAAGCACTGCGCTGCCTGCATTGGTTCCCGTGAACGCAGCTTCAATGGTTGAGTTGAAAAATCCAAATGCTGGCACTTCGCCACCTAGCGTTTTCCAACTATTGGCATCGCTCGCTGCCTGGATATAGGAGGAGTTGATGTTGCCTCCAGTGGCTGTTCCCGGAGTTGAATTGATATTCAATGTGACCTGATCACCCATTCCGAGGATTGCGGACGCGGTTGGTATTTGGCTAGATGAATTGAGCCAAGCTGGAGCAGCAGTTCCAACTGCTGTTGTTGGTGCTGAGGCATACAAGGTTCCAGCTGCATCAGAACCGGTTGTAATTACGGCTCCTGCTATGGCCCCCCAGAGAACTCCCATATTATTATACCAGCTACTGCCATAGAGCGATGCAATATCGGTACCTACGTTGCCAATATTCAGAATTGTTGTGGTATCGCTGGCATAAGTCGATGCCTGACCGATATCAATCAAATAATCTTTGGTACTATTGAGCGAGCCTGTCGTGTTGAATCCAATAAAAAGGTCATCAACACCTGTGGACGCTTCCAATTGAGAGGCTCCTCCGATCAGGAGAAGTACTGTGCAGGCTGATGGCCGAAGAGACTTGAAGAAACGGTACATAAAACTCCTCCTATCCATTTCAAACGGCATGGCACAATTGCCACGCCGTTTTCATGGATTCTGTTTAGGCCTCGACTGAAGTCACTCTTTTGCGTGCTGCAAATGCTAGAGCCATACCTCCCAGCAGGAAGAGCGCGTATGTGCTTGGCTCAGGAACTGCCTGTATAGTCGTACCAGTGAGCGGAGCTTCAGAAACATTTACCCCTGCGAGATCTGGCAGACCTCCATCACCGGCATCAAAGAGGCTGTTGTGGTCGATGACAGCCCATGCGGTCTTGTTTGCGCTGTCATAACCATAAGCACCCATGATACCGCTGACCCAAGTCATGCTATTTGTGCTAATCGAGTTTGAGAGGAGGAATGTAGAGAAACTTCCGGTAAATCCTTGGTAACCACTCTTAATCACATTGCCAGTGTTGCCAGCTATCGTGTTGGTCCAGACAGGTGTAGCAATATTGGTATCCCACCATTTAATGGTGCTACTGGTCGTTCCGCTGAATGCTAGAACCACTCCATTTCCATAAGTTCCTTTGAAATTCAGAACACCGTTCTGACCGTTGGTCAGCAGATTAGCAGTGAGAGTGCTTGCATTGGTGACATATCCAGCCAGAAGTTTGAATGAGACACCACCGCCAAGGGATGCCCCAAATCCTGCGACAGAGTTGCTCGCTGCATAGGTTTTCTGAAGTGTTCCGTTACCAGCGAGGGCAACTGAACCCTTGATCGAATTGGTGAATGCCAATCCAGAATTGTCCTTCAGTGTGCCTGAGATTGTATGAACCGCGTTGGTAGTGCTGAGTGAGGCTCCTGTGTTAAGTGTCATCGTAGCACCGGCAGCGACTGTGGCTGCACCGCCAAGTGTACTATTTGTATTTAGCATCAAAGTGCCCGCATTGATGGTTTTTGCACCTGTGAAGGCACTGTCGTTAGCCCACAAAGTCAATGTACCTGCACCGTATTTAGCCAAGCTCCCCGTTCCGCTCAAAGTTGCATTGATTGCTCCTGTACTTGTAACCACAGCAGATGGTATCATCGTGCCATTCCCGATCGAACCTCCAGAAAGAGTTGTTGAGCCCATGACTATCGTCTTTCCGTTGAGATTTAGAAATCCGCCAGTAACATTAAGCGTTCCATTGGATGCTCCGAGCGCGTGTGCTGTGGAGGCAACCAAAGTTCCAGCACTCACGGTGGTGCCTCCTGTGTAGCTGTTGGAAGCAGTGAGTGCTAGCGTTCCGGTGCTAGCCTGTACCACGGCACCCGTACCACTGATTCCAACCCCGATCGTCTGAGTATTGGTCGAGTTATTCGTGATGCCACCCGTGACTGCAATATTCGATCCGGTGAGGGTATAGGTTCCAGCCGTGTTACTGTAGGTCAGGCTGCCAAGAGTGTTGACGGCATCATTGGTGATGATGCCACCTGCTCCCTTAATGCCGACCACAGAACCATTGGTCGCCACGGTATTGCTGATCCAATTATTGGTGCCGCTCCAGCTTCCCGATCCCCCAGTCCATAGCAGAGGGCCAGTGTATTTGGTTGGGGCATTCGTGCTGACTGCATAAGGTGTATATGTAATATTGCCACTGTTATCTATAGCTAAATAACCAACATTACTACCAGGTTTTCCCGATGTTGTTCTTCCTCCTAGCGGGAGTCTGAAAAGATCGAGCACTGCACTGCCAGCACTGCTTCCCGTGAACGCGGCTTCAATAGATGAATTAAAAAATCCAAACGCTGGTACGGTGCCCCCCAAGGTATTCCAGCTATTGGCATCACTTGCATTTTGAATGTAGGAGGAGTTGATATTGGCCCCTGTAGCAGTTCCCGGAGTGGAATTAATATTAAGCGTGGTTTGATCTCCCATTCCGAAGATTGCTGAAGCGGCAGGTGTTTGACTTGATGAGTTAAGCCAAGCTGTGGCGGCAGTGCCAACTGCCGTTGTTGGAGTAGAGGCATAGAGAGTTCCGGTTGCATCCGTTCCGGTTGCAATATTTGCTCCTGCAATAGCACCCCATAGAATACCTGTATTATTATACCAGCTGCTGCCATAGAGCGATGCTATGTCGGCACCGATGTTGCCAATGTTCAGAATCGTCGTGGTGTTATTAAGATATGTTGAGGCCTGACCGATATCAATCAGGTAATCTTTGGTGGTGTTGAGCGAACCTGTTGTGTTGAACCCAATGAAGAGGTCATCAACTGCTGTGGTCGCTTGAATATTTGATGCTCCTGCGATTGCAAGTAGCGTACACAATAGGAGTGAGGCTTTATTATAACTCATAGGATCACAAAATACACCGCCAACTCATTTTCGCCAGCGAATCTTTGTTACAATATTGTAACAATTCAATCCTCCTCGGCAATTGAAGCTTCTGTGAAGATTTAATAGATTCTTCATGAAGATTTTTTATTGTTCGTTCTTCAACAACTATGCACACATCAAGCCCCTCACGCCTTAAAAACCTTTTGCTCTCGGCCCTCGTTGCATCCTCAACTCTCCCCGCAGCTATAGGGGTAGAGCCTACCGCTATCCCATCCGCACCTATTACTGAGCAAATTCCTCAACCAACCAATACAGCGCGCTCCTCAGTCCAAAACGCCGAGGATCAATTCAAGCTTGGCCGCGCCTACTTCCGAGGGGAGGGGGTTCCTCAATCTTATGAAAAAGCAGGCTATTGGTATCAAAAATCAGCCGATCAAGGAAACACCAAGGCGATGCACAACCTTGGCATCATGTTTATTGAAGGGATAGGCACACCAAAAAATGAAGCCACTGGGTATTTCTGGATCTCAAAGGCGGCCGACCTGGGAGATCAAGGATCACAGGAGCTTAAAGGTATTCTGCTAGCCCAAGGAAAGGGTGTTTCCAAGGATACAACTCAAGGTATCGCTTTGCTAGAAAAGGCTGCAAAGCTTGGTGATCGTGCTGCCCTTGCCCGTCTTGGAGAGGATTATCTTCTCGGCGGAGATGGCATTGTAAAAGACCCTAAAAAAGCCGTACCCTATATCACCGAAGCTGCCAAGGCTGGGAGTCCCTGGGCCTGCGGTGCCCTCGGCCAACTCTATCTTCGCGGCCAAGCAGGGCTTCCTTGTGATAAATCACTTGCCGAACCGTGGCTGAAGAAAGGCGCAGAACTCGATGATGCGGAGTCGCAGACTCACTATGCATCAATCCTTCTCTCGAAAAGCACTCTTTTCGCTTATCCTTGGCTCAAACTTGCCCTGGGCCGAACCACCGATCCACTCTGCAATAACCTCATGACTGAATGCCGCTTGGGAATGAAACCCGAACAACTTGCAGAGGGTGATGCGGAGTATGAGAGGCTAAAGAAGCAGTATGGATTTGTGAGGTAGAGGATTCTTGTAATGAAGGCCGTGAATGCTCGGTAGTGTTCCGTTGAATTTTATGAGTTCCGTGTTACTTGAGTGCAGGAGTCAGTAGAGATTCAATCACCTCACATTCCTTACGATGCTCCATTTTTGCTCGCCCCTTAATGGCGAGAATTAAGTTAGGTGAAAGACGGGTGACATACTGGACGCGGCCGCTAGCTTTGCGACCAGCTCCTGTTCGCACACCTCCCCACTGGGCTTTATTCGAATCGAAGAAATCAAGGATATCTTCTCCTTGGTCAAATCGGGTCTCTAGGTTATTAGCATTAGTTTTTTTCATGGTATAGGTTCTTTTCGTTCTCTCTGCTACGACGAGCACTGATGATGCGTACAGATTCTCCTCGAAGGGTAAAGATGACCGTCCAAAATTTTCCGCCAATCTTCCCGATAGCAAGTTTTCGTGGCTCTCCAGGTTGATTGCTCTCCAACTCAAGAACGCGACCTTCCCACATAAGTTGCGCACAGGAAAGCGATAGCCCATGCTTTTCATAGTTTGTTTGGCTCTTGGCTTCATCCCACTCGAATTTCACATAGTACTATTAAAGTCCGCCAACTTGATTGTCAAATTCTTTTTCAAATTTGAGCCTCACTGCTTCTGGATAAGAAAAATCTTGCAAATTTACAAAAAAAAACAGGCCGACAGTTTCCTGTCGGCCTGCTCTGATTGTTTCTGACTGCATGAGCAGTCAGGATATAGGATTAATAGAAGAAAGGTGAGAGGCTGGAGCCATCCACCGAGCGAGTGACATACATATCAGTCAAAGCAACATTTGGGAAGAGCTTTGCGTCCGATGAGGCAAGTCCTTGGATCGTTGAGACGAGGGTGGCAGCAAAGGCTGTACCTGCTGTTGTCGCGCTATTTCCAACGAGCACATGCTCATATCCCCAGAAGCCATAGTTACCATTTTCGATAGCTGTCTGGCTGACATTTACACCGTTGTAAGGCAGCTCAACGAGACCGCCAGAAACCTTGGAGTTAGCATCGGAAGTTCCTGCATAACCGATCAGGAAGTTGGTTCCTGTGTATTGAGGTGATGCTGATCCATTGATGGTGAAACCTGTTCCGAAGGTGTAGACATTGGTCATGTAACCGCAGAGTGTACCACCGGAGCTATAACCGCTCTGAGCTGTACCTGCAGCGATTCCATCAATGGTCTCAGCTGGGTAATCCACAATCGCGCTGGTTGAACTAACAGAATACTGGTGAACACCAGCGGAAGTCTTCAGTCCAATATTCACAAGGGTCTGGAGACGAGTTCCAGAATCCTTGTTACGACCAATCAGATAGACTGCATTGGTGTAATCACTAGGGACACCTGTGAACATCGTCACTGGCATAACTGGTGCGGACATCAGATTCTGAGCAACTGGAGTCGTGACATTTGCATTGGTTGGGAAGTTTTTGCTACCAACCCATGTGAAGGAAACAACACCAACAACCGAGTCTGGCAGACTGGTGTAAGTTGTGGAATTACCTGATGAATCAACAACTTTGCCATTGAAGATGGAAGTGGACTGATAGGTATCGGAGAAAGCGATCGATGCAACCTGTGGGTTGGTGGCCGTTGCTGTCAGAGCACTGTTACCAATTCCAAGATTCGTGTTTGCAAGGCTGCAAAATGGAATGGTCTTGGTGTTTGTTCCTGTTGCTGGACCAGCAGCGGACTGAATACCGAGCTCTGATCCGCTCCAGTGGGCGATGACATAGTTAGTGCCGACGCTCCAGATGGCATTGCCAGCGGAACCCAGCGTACTGTTGTCGGAGGCGAGCAAGGTTGCGCCAGGTACTGCACTGATGGAGTTGTTAGCGGCACTACGGAAGGCCGTGGAACCGGAGATGTAGATGGTGTCAGCCTGTGCCGAAACCATAGAGAGAGCTGCCAGAGCAGCCATCAGGATTGATTTACTGTGTTTCATTGTGTTGTTGGTTTTGTGTGGTTGTTTGACTGAGTGTTATAAGATTAAGCTTGGCGACGACGCGAAGCGATCACAAGGACGAGTGCACCGAGTCCAAAGAGGGCATAGGTGGAAGGCTCAGGCACGACAAAGAACCCATCGGAATTCAGGCTTGCACCTGAAAGGATCGTAGGAGTTGGGGTTGTGTGGCGCGTATATCCAAGAACATTATAGATATCGAGGTTGTTGTTTGTTGATCCGGCCGCACCAATCGTGGTGGACATGAGGGAGTGTGACTCTGCATTACCAAAGGGAGCCAGCCCGGTAGCCAGTGCTTGCCATCCAATTGACTCACTGGAGGCCATCCAGACACTATTGGCATAGGTCTGACCAAGGCCACGATCCTGTCCGTATTGATAAACAAAAGAGGGAAAGGTCAGTGAAGGAACAGCGGTCGCGCTGACTTTGGGAGACGCGGTACCACCAGCTACTGATTGATAAAGACCAGTGCTGTTAGTATAGGTTCCGTAAACTCCGTATTCCAAAGTGCTACTGTTTGTCCATCCCGTGCCGAAAGCGGCATTGAGGTCGGAGAAGAGATTCAGATTGACATTGGTCAATCCACTGAACTGTCCGAGATCAATAACGATGGCATTAGTACCACCATTGTCGATACCGAGGAAGACATCCCCATATGTGTAGGCTGGTGAAGCAGCGTGAACCGCTGCTGAGGTGACAACGCCTGCTGCCAGGATTGCCATGAGTATGTTTTTTTTCATTTTGTTTTGGTTTGTGTGGTTTGTGTTTTTACCGATGACCGAGTCAGGAAAATAACAGGCCTTCTATTGGAGCTTCTTGATTAGGCGTTCAGCTTGCGACGACGATAAGCGACGAAGAGCGCCACTGCACCGAGACCACAGAGAGCATAGGTGGAGGGCTCAGGAATTGCTGTCGTGACAGCAAATTGCCCACTTGTAGTCAGCGTCAGCTGTTCAACCAATGTCGTGACTTGTGCGGTGTGGCGGGTAGAGCCAAGTAGCGCATAGAGATCTAGTGTCGGCGTGTAGGTATTCGTAGCAATATTTGTCGTCAAGATGTTCTGAGAAAAATTGAAAGATGTACCTGGTGTCGTTGCGAGTTGCTGCCATCCACTTCCCTCAGTGGAAGCCATCCATACAGAAACCCCAATGGTCTGTCCTAACCCTAGATCGGTGCCGTATTGGCCAGTAAACGGGCCGTTAAAGGTACTGCTAGGCACTTGACCCTGCGACAAAGATAGATTCGGAGTTCCACCTGTCTGCACTGTGACATCATAGCCAGTCAGCGCAGTATTAAGACCAAAGACCCCATACTCAAAGGTACCGCTATTGGTCCAACCATTGCCAAAGGCTGTATTAAAAATTGACCCGAGGGACAGATTCACCGAAGTGAGATTGGCTGCTAGACCGAGATTCACGACAACCGCATTAGTTCCTCCATTATCAAAACCGGCAAAGATATCCCCAGAGGTGTAAGGGAGCGGAGTCAATGTTGATGCCTTGACGCTGTTCAATGAGGCAAGTGCGGCTAGCGCAGAGAGGACGAGAAGTGTTTTTTTCATTTGATTTGTTTTGATTCACAGTCCCGAACCCTTTTGCGGGCTGCGAAGGCTGATGAAATCAGGGTTTATGGGTTATGGTGGATATGTGGTTCTGGTTGAACTGACGGCACAATGCCCAAAAATCTCCGACTCGTCACCATCTTTAATGTTACAATTTCGTAACATTCGGCCTGTCTCTGGAGACGGAAATTGTGAGTCTGAAGCTCCTGCAAGAAGTGGACATCCCACTTTTTGAAGTTGGAACTCATAAGTTTCTCTTAAAGATTGCACCCTGCGGCGATCCTTCTAAATTCCGTAGTCATCATGACAAAGACTTCGTCCATGATTTTACTCCGCCAGGTGTTGCTTCGCATCTTTCCAATAGTTGCTGCACTACTACTGCCAGGCTGCGCGCTCTTCGGGCCAGGAGCGGATCTTTCTAACTTCCGTACGGTTGTCGTTGATCCTGGGCATGGAGGATTTGACCATGGTGCCCATGCCATCAGCGGCATGGATGAGAAATATCTGACCCTCGATGTTGCCCGACGACTGAAGCCGCTACTTCAAGAACGAGGCTACCGCGTCGTGATGACACGCACGACCGATGTCTTCATTCCCCTCGGAGTTCGCACCGCCATTTCCAACGCCCATCCTGATGCCGCCTTCGTCAGCATCCATTGCAACTGGGCGGGGAACCGCTCCGCCACTGGCGTGGAGTCCTACTACTACAATCCTCATTCCATTCCTCTCGCTAGGAATATTCTGAATCAGATTGCGTATTGCTATGGCTCTCACAGCCGCGGGGTAAAATCATGTCACTATTTCGTGCTCCATCATAATAGGAGACCCGCAACGCTTGTGGAGCTGGGCTTCATTTCCAATCGCAGCGAGAATGCACAGCTGCAAAATCCCGCCGTGCGCCAGCTTCTCGCAGAACGCATCGCCGCAGGAATCTCCAAGATCCACGGTGGTCATGCTCCAAGCAGAAATGGAGAGTAGGAATTTTTAGAGAATTGAGGAAGTTCTCTAATCCACAAAGAGGCTCTTGAGTCGCTCGGTGAAGCTGCGATGGATTGGGGTGTTCTCATCGCCGCAGAGTTCGGCAAAGTTCACGAGCGCTTCGCGTTGCTCAGAGTTCAGCTTCGTAGGTACTTCAACCTCCAGTTTGACATGGAGATCCCCCTTGGCGTGGCTCTGGAGACGAGTCATTCCCTGCCCCTTGACTCGGAAATCGCTCCCCCCCTGCGTCCCAGCAGGAACCTTCATCTTAATTGGGCCGGAGAGAGTCGGCACTTCGACCTCCCCTCCGAGAGCTGCAACCACAAAGGAAATCGGAATTTTGCAATGCAGATCACTCTCCGCACGGGTAAAGATCGCGTGCTCTCGAAGATGGATCACGACATAGAGGTCGCCGGTGCCACCACCACGAGTCCCCGCCTCACCGCCGCCGCTGGAGCGAAGGCGCGATCCCTCGTCGATACCAGCAGGAATATTGAGTTTTATCCGAGAGGTTTTCTCTGCTCTTCCTTGGCCATCACAACTACGACATGGCTTATCAATGGTCTGACCTGCACCACGACATTGAGGGCACGGTTGGGCCACCTGAAAGAATCCACGAGAGGCGACCACCTGGCCTCGTCCACGACAGAGGGTGCAAGTGGAAACTTTCGCTCCCTTGGCGGCACCCGATCCGTCGCAGGTCGCACAGGTGTCGAGCTTGCGGAGTTCGATTTCTTTTTCACAGCCTGTGAAGGCCTCTTCTAGCGTAATCTGAAGATCGTAGCGCAGATCTGAGCCTCGCCCATCCTGAGTGCCTCCGCCGCCTCCAAAAAAGTGATCAAAGATTCCACCTCCACCTCCAGAAGCTCCAAACATTTCTCGGAAAAGATCAAAGGGATCGTGCATTCCTCCCCCAGCTCCCCCGCCCATACCTCCCTGGAAGGCAGCGTGACCGTAGCGGTCGTAGGCAGCGCGTTTCTCGGGATCACCAAGAATATCGTAAGCCTCAGCAATCTCGCGGAACCGTCCCTCAGCATCAGGATCACCCGGATTTTTATCAGGATGATGCTTCACGGCGAGCTTGCGGTAGGAGCGTTTGATCTCCTCAAACTCGACGGTACGGGTGACTTCCAAAACTTCGTAATAATCCCTTTTTGCCATAAATCTTCTTTTCTTAAACTTAAACTCGATTTTTAGACTTCGCTGCCAGCAGGAGCCTTATTCACGATGACGCTGGCAGGACGCACCAAACGGTCAGCCAAGCGATAGCCACGACGGAGCTGGCGCAACACGACACCATCAGGTTGAGCGGCATCAGTTTCATGGCCGAGAGCCTCATGGAGCTTGGGATCAAAAGGGTGCCCGACAGCATCAATGAGCTGAAGGCCGCTCGACTGGAGGAAATCACCCAGCTGGCGATGAATCATTGAGAATCCATTCACGATTCCCTTCGCAGCCTCATCACTTCGGGCAGCATCAAGCCCTAGCTCGAAGTTATCGAGAATCGGTAGGAGCTTTTCCAAAAGCCCGGCATTGGCAAAACGGATCGCCTCTTCCTTCTCACGGATCATCCGCTTGCGATAGTTCTCCAGATCAGCGGCGGCCCTCAAGGCGGCATCGCGATAGCGTTCCACCTCAGCCTGAAGATCAGGCATCGCTGCTTCTTGCGACTCATTCGTTGCCTCTGGAGCTTGGGCCTCGGCGGCAGGATGGGTCTTTGTTTCGGGGTGATCGTCGTGGTTCTCTTTTTTCACTGTTGGAATATAGGTTACAAGTTTTTGTTAAATTTTCTGCAGCCCGATCATGGTGATGTCATCGTGCTGAGGTCGCCCGCTGGAGAATGCCTGCACGGAGCGAGCCAGACGATGCAGGGTTTCCACAGCACCATCCTGAGCACTTTCCAGCAGCTCACCGGTCAGGCGTTCCACTCCGAACTCATCACCTCCGGCATCGAGTGCCTCGGTCAGTCCGTCGGTGTAGAGAAGGAGGAGATCCCCCTGTTCAAAACGGAATGAAAAGTCGTTGCAAAACCTATCGAAGACACCGCCACTGTCAACTCCGACTGCCATTCCCTTGGGATTGAGTCGTTCGACCTGGCAGGTTGCGGCGCGGTAGAAGAGTGGCGCATCATGTCCGGCGCGGGCAAGAAGAGCCTCCCCTGTGTGACGGTTGACGATGACATAGGCCATGCTGATGAACATATCCTCTTTCATATCGGGATAGAGCTGGCGATTAACGGCTTTGAGCACCGCAGAAGGGGAGAGATGCCCCAGAGACTGACTCCGCACAGCACTCCGACACATTGCCATAATGAGCGAAGCGGGTACACCTTTGCCTGAGACATCGGCAATGGCAATCCCAAGATGGGCGTCGTCGATGGGCAAATAATCAAAATAATCACCACTCAGCGTGCGGGCAGGAAGATTGAGCCCGGCAATCTGAAATCCAGGAAGTTCCGGGGCAGTCGAGGGAAGCAGGATTTTCTGAATCTCACTAGCAATCTGAAGATCATGATCCATCGCGTGCTTCTCCCCTGCTTGCAGATGAATCGCCTGGTTAAAGAGAGCAAAGGCCGATTGTTCCAGAATCGCTTGAAAAAGCTCTAGCTTGCCCGTCGGGAACTGAGAACTCTTACAGCCGCGTACAATAGCCAAAACGCCAAGAACTTTTTGCCGATAATGGAGTGTGCCAAGAATCATGCTTTGCAGTCCTTTTTGAACTAGCTCCTCTGGGATTTCCTCTCCCTTGGGGGCGCGGGGATCTTGATTGAGGATGCGCGATTCTTTAGAATCCCAGGCCTCTCCGAGGAGCCCGACTCCGCGAGGCACTGCATGGAGCCGAAGGAAGCTCTCCACAGCCGTAAGATTCCCCTCTTTGGACTGGGCGGCAAGTTCGGGTGGAAGGGCAAGCAAAGGTGGACACCCCTTGGAAAGAAAGGAAGGCAAGAGATGATCTCCTTGCCGATCGACAAGGTAGAGTGCGGCACCATCGGCTCGCAGGATATGAATCGCCCCCTCCACGATCAGGCGATGCAGTTCACCAGAGGGAACCCCTTCGGAAAAAGCTGCCCCAAGCCCATGAAGAAAATCAAAGACCCGTTTCTCTTCCTGATGGATTTCGGCACTACTGCGCTTTAGCTGCCCCACCCTATTACGGGAGAGAAAGATGAGGATCGCAAGAACCCCCAGTGCCACTCCCATCAGGAGAATGATCTCGGGCTCAATATTCTGAAGACTCATGAAAGGAACCACTGAAAGCTAAAACACCGAAAACTAAAACGCTAAAATCTGAGCCGCTTGCCAACGCGTCTTTTTAGCGGGTCAGTCTTTCAGTTTTTTTCGGCCTCCCCTCCCTCATCTTGCCTTAGGTACTCAAGCACATCGCGGAACCTGTCTGCATTAACAGAACTGACAGCGGCGAGAGCCTCATGAGCCGACATGACGACTTCTTTCTCAGGATCAAGTGCTGTGGGAAGATCGGTGAGTTGTTTCTCTGCAAGTGAGGGGACTTCCAGCTGTTCGCCACGAGGCTCAACGGAAAAAAGAAAATTGAGCCCGAGATTTTCCAACAGATCGACATTCCGAGGGCTGACATTAACTGTGCGAAGCGACCCCTGTCCTAGCTCTCGCAGATTCTGAGAAATGCCGGTCAGGGTTCCCATGAAAGTGGAATCCATATGATCGCAGGACGAAAGGTCGATCAGAAATTCGCGATAGCCGCGTAAGATCATCGACTGCGCGAATTTTTTCAACGATCCGCTGCCCTGGAAATTTCCTCGGCCCGCAACGCGTATCCAGACTTCCTTGCCGAAACAAGCGACGCTGACCGTGACTGGTGATGTGACCATGATGAAATCGAGTGGAAGAAAGCCGCGTGGATTTAATGAAATCTTGGATAGCTTCCGCAGACGATGGGATTCATTTCTGAGGATTTCAAGACTTCAATTGCCTGTTGAAGCAATGGATCGACAGCATGCCCTTCGACTTCCAGCAGAAGATGAAGCCCTCCTGAGCAAGAACGACGGCTATGAATTGAGAGCACATTCACCCCGGTGATTCTGAAGGGATCAAGTGCCGCAGCCAAGGTGCCAGGCTGATTGCCGAGATGGATCAGCAGTGCCGTCTGATCATCACCAGAGGAAATATTGGGTTCTCTTCCGAGGACAAGATAACGGGAAGGAATGATCGTATCACTCACCCCCAGGACAATCTGGGAGCAGAGAAAAACTTTCCCTTGGGCAAGCAGCTCCAGAACGGCAGCATCGGGCCCTTCTTCCTCGAACGGAATGACTCCACAGTCAGCATCTCCCGAGGCCACTGCATTAAAGAGATCTGAGGGTTCCTTATGAAAGGTGTAGCGGACGCTGGAGCCAAATTGCTGGATGGCTGCCAAATGCGTCAACCCTGTAATCTCTCCTTCCGTCGCAATGACCGTATCCTTCTCAAGGGCCAAGGAAGCCGACATAATCTCGCGATAAATGGAACGAATCGCCGAGGCATCCAGCGGCCCTGTGCTCTGTGCGGCAAGACGGCGCATGAGCTGCTCTGCCCGTTCCGGTGCATAAACAGGTCGTCCCGAGCGTTTCTTAATCAGACCGATCTGCTGGGCAAGTCCAGCCCGCTCATTGAGAAGAGCCAGCAGCCTTCCATCGATGGAATCTATGGCCTCCCTCAATTTTTGAAGATTTTCCATAAATTTTATTCCTCAGGAATGGTTGGCGCTTCCGAGCTATCGGAAGAAGAAGGCTCCACAGAAGGAAGATCCGCCGAGGGAGGCTCGATAATGGGAAGCTCTGGAGTCGCCTCATCACTCTCTGCATTCTTGTTCGTTGCCTTGGGAGCTTGGGACTCTGACTCCGTGTCAGCAGGGAGAGCTTTCGGCAGCGGGATATGGCGCAGCTCGGCAGCATTAGGCAGCTCGTCCAGATGACGGAGTCCGAAGTGATCGAGAAAATATTGGGTCGTTGCGTAAAGCAACGGACGGCCTGGGACTTCGGCGCGACCGGCGATTTTTACAAGCCCCCGATCCAGCAGCGTCTGCATGACACCATCGACGGCAACACCCCGTACAGCCTCCATGTCGGCCCGTGCAATCGGCTGTCGATAAGCAATGATAGCCAAGGTCTCGAGAGCAGGGGCACTCAGACGGGTCGGCTTCGCCTCGGGGTAGAGAGCGCGGAGCCAAGGGGCAAATCCTGCGGCACTCGAGAGCAACCATCCCGTGGCGGTCTCTCTCACCTGATAGGCACGGCCTGATGAGGCGACTTCGGCCTGAAGCTCCTCAAGAGCCTCACAAACATCACTCTCCTTGATTCGGCCAAAGGCGGCAGCCACAGAGTTTGGTTCAGCAACAGCGGCACTTTTGAGATGAGCCAGAAGTTCCTTAGGCAAAACCGCTTTTTGTGAAGCAAAGAGAATCGCCTCAACAACAAGGGAAAGACGAGGTGTCTCACCTTGCGGCACATCGCCACTCAGAGTTCCCTCAGGAACGGAATCAGGGAGAGTGGTAGCCACTTCAGCGGTCTCTTCGCCTGCCTCAGCATTCTCCGAGGGAGTAAGATTTTTTTCGGGATCTGATGATTGGGAATTACTCATGAATATCTAGGGCTTCTTCTGGCAAAGTCTGATCTTCTTCTCCTGGCAGGGTGCGCTCCAGCCAGATTTCTGCAAATTGCTCCTCCTGGCGCACGCGAAATTGTTTCATCCTGATGAGTTCGAGCAGAGCAAGGAAGGTCACGACAAGCTCAGAACGGGTCGAGGCATCGCCAAAGAGTTCTTCAAACCGCATCGAAACACCACGATCCACCAAGCGCATCAGATGATTGATCCGGTCGGTAACGGTATAAGTCTCTTCGTGAATTTCGCCCTGTTTCTCCTCGGCAGGGAGTCGTTTTAACGCCCGTTGAAAGGCATTGATGAGATCAAAGATCCCGACATCGCCAAGCATCATATTTGCATCGATGATCGGTGCGTGGGCAGGATCGAGCGAAACGGCCCGAGGGAAGAGCGCGGCCTGAAGCTCTTCCTGATCCCTTAGATGCGAGGCAGCCTCCTTGAACTTACGATATTCAATCAACTGCCGGATCAGCTCCCAGCGAGGATCATCCTCTTCGACCTCCTCATCAGGCATCTGCTGATCGCGAGGCAGCAGCGTCCGGCTCTTGATGTAGAGAAGATTGGCTGCCATCACGAGGAACTCTCCCGCCACCTCAATCTGGAGAACATCAAAGGCTTCCAGATAGGCAAGGTATTGAGTCGTAATCCGCTCGATGGAGATATCATAGATATCGACCTCGTCTTTTTTGACAAGGTAGAGCAAGAGATCGAGAGGCCCCTCAAAAGCCTCAAGCCGCACTTTGTATTCTGATACCGCCACAGGCGACCCCTAAGGAAAGCGACTAACGGCGGTAGCCGTGTTTTTCGATCTCGCGAGCAACTTGCACCTTGTGCTTGCTCTTTTCCTTGCTCTTGGTCTTACGCTTGCGGAGCTGCTGTTCGAGCTTGTGTACGGTGAGGTCAATCGCGGTGTAGAGATCATCTTCAGAATCCTCGGCATGAAGGTCAGGGCCGGGAACAGCAAGGTGAATCTTGACCTGATAATCTTTCTTCTTGGAGCGGTGCTCGTCAAAGAGGAGCACGATGTGAGCTGCTAAAATTTCCTCACAGATGGATTCCAAGTGCGCAACCTTGTCGGCTACATGGGCATGGATGGCAGCTGTGAGCTGGATATGACGGGGGCTGAGATGGATTTGCATAAACTTCTAGATTATTTCTAAGCCTCAAATGGGCTTCGCGCCACCAAAATGAAGAGTAAATAATTTTTGCGAAAATTATTTTTGCGCATTGTAAAATGAGAGAATCGCCTCAACGAGTCCTGGAATATCGTGCTGTGGGGCCTCCAAATCGACAGACAATCCGAGTTCGTGCATTTCCGAGGAAGTGACCGGGCCGATGCTTGCGGTTTTCAATCCCTCCGGCAGCGGCAGATCGAGTGCCATGAAATGCTTCGCTGTCGAGGCACTGGTGAAGGTGATGAGATCGCCCCCCTCTTCGCGAAATCTTTTGATACCTCCCGAGACATCTTCGGTCTCATGCACTGTCTGATAGACCGGAACATCATCGACAATGGCTCCGAGATTTTCGAGTTCCAGAGCAAGCATCTCTCTCGCTCCTGCCGCTCTGGGAAGCAGGATACGGAGGTTTTCGATCTCAAGCTCCTTAAACTCCTCAAGCAGCGACTCAGCCACAAATTCCTTAGGAATGAGATCTACTGCGAAATGATACTCGCGGACTTTTTTGGCAGTTCCATTTCCAATCACCGCGATCCTCGCTCCACCGAGATCACGGGCATCTTCATAAGCTGTGAAGAAGGCTTTGAAAAATGCCTCCACGCCATTCGGACTCGTAAAAATAATCCAATCGTAACTACGGACATCGACGAGAGCTTCAGCTAGGGCGATCTGTTCGTTTTTCCCTGTGCATGGCTCAATACGAATAGTCGGCAGCTCGTAGGCATCAGCCCCCAACTCGCGGAGGGCGGCGAGCAGCCCACCTGCCTGCTGGCGTGTACGGGTGACAACAATCTTACGCCCAAAAAGCGGACGCGTCTCAAACCAGTTCAAGGATTCGCGTAGCTTCACGACTTCGCCAAAGACCGCTACGGCTGGCGCCTTGAATCCCGATTTCTCGGCAAGGTCAGCAATGGTTGCGAGCGTCCCAATCAAGGTCTGATGCCGCCCCGTTGTCGCCCAGCGAACGAGTGCCACGGGAGTGCTCTCCGGCATTCCTTCTTGAGCAAGGGAGACTGTGATGGAGGGTAACTTGACCATCCCCATCAGCATCACCTTGGTTCCCGGAGCTGAGGCAATCGCTTTGTAATCGATCCTTGAAGCAACCTCGCCCGATTCCTTCCCAGGTTCTTCATGTCCGGTGAAAATCGTGAGGACTGCATTACTCAGGCGATGGGTGACAGGAATTCCTGCATAGGCCAGACCACCGATTGCCGAAGTGACACCAGGGACAATTTCAAATCTTAACCCTGCCTCCGCCAACTCTCCCGCCTCCTCACCCCCACGACCAAAGAGAAACGGATCGCCCCCTTTGAGTCGGACGACGCGTTTTCCATCACTGGTATGTTTCACGAGCAGTGCATTGATCTCCCCCTGTGGTAATGCGTGGCTTCCAGCTGTTTTCCCCGCATAGATTTTCTCGGCAGTCGCAGGAGCAAAACGGAGCAGCTCAGGATTGCTTAGGTAGTCATAGATCACGACCTCGGCTTGTTCGAGGCATTCACGACCACGCAGGGTCAGAAGCCCAGGATCACCTGGCCCGGCTCCGACGAGATAACAGACTCCCTGTTGAGCAAGAGGAACTTTGGACTGATGTTTCATAAGGAAAGAAGTTGGTCAGCTGCCAGACGAGCGACTTCGGCAGGTGTGGAGGCCAGAGCTTCGGCATGTCGAGGTGACGCATTTTCATCAGAGAAGAAAACTGCTTTCAGCAAAATCTCACGCCCCGATTCAACAGCCAGCGTACCGAGTGCCAGATGACACCCTCCTCCGAGATGCCGGAGCACGAACCGCTCGGCCTCGACGCATCGTGCCGTGCTTGTGTCGTGCAGCGCAGAAAGCGACTCCATGATGTTTTTTTCATCCCTCGTCTCCACGGCAATGGCTCCCTGCCCAGGGGCGGGCAGCATCCAATCAAGCGACTGAAGAAAGAGTTTTTCTCCCTCCATTTCAAGCACACCTTGAGAAAGATCATGCCCGAGCCGACCGAGTCCAGCGGCGGCTAGGATGGTCGCAGCGTAAGAATTTCCATCTGCCACTTTCTGCAATCTCGTTGGAACATTTCCTCGGATCGGAGCAATCGTAAGATCGGGTCTTCGATCCTTGAGAATCAAGGCTCTCCTCGGACTACTCGTGCCGATTACTGCTCCATGCGGCAATCCTGCTAATCCCCCCTCATGGCGGGAAATCAAAATGTCTGCAATCGGTGCTCTCGGCAGAATCGCCGCCAAGACCAATCCCTCGGGTGTCTCAATCGGGAGATCCTTCAGACTATGAACAGCGAGATCAATCTCCCCTGAGAGCAACGCCTCCTCAAGCTGCTTAGTGAAGAGCCCCGCACCCTCAGCGGTCGGCTCGTGCAGCGGCATAGCTGTGCGAGCATCTCCCGTGGTGGTGATGATTTTCTGCTCAATAAGAAGTCCGGGATGAGCAGACTCCAACGCTGATTGAACAAGATTACTTTGGGCAAGAGCAAGAGCACTCCCCCGTGTTCCCAAGATCAGCGGTTTCAAAAATTTATTCATCAGGAAGAGTAAGACATTGTGCGCGCTCCGCCTGGGGCATTTTTTAGCCAACTGAGAAATCCCCCGACATGTTCTTCGATGAGGGACTCACACCGGATCACTTCCTGGCGACGAATATCGAGCGACTGGCTGGCAATCTGCTCCAGGCTGTCAATGTCATAGAGAAAGACTCCATCGAGTTCGTTGATCGCCGGATCAGCATCACGGGGCACCGCAAGATCGATGATGAAGAGCGGCACCCCTCGGCGCAGTCGAAGGAGCGGGGCGATTTTTTCGAGAGTCAGGATCGCATGAGGGGCATTGGTCGAACTGATGAGAATATCAATATCGGCACAGGCCTTTTCCCAATGGTCAAAATGGAGAGCCATACCACCGATCTCAGCAGCGAGGGTTGCGGCGCGTTCGTAGGTGCGATTGGAAACAATCAAGCTCCGCACACCCCGCGATTGCAAACTGCGAGCTGTCCGTTCGCTGATCTCCCCGGCTCCCAGAATCATGGCGCGTCGTCCTTCCAGAGAACCGAAAATTTTTCCTGCAAGCTCAACGGCCACTGATCCCACGGAGGTAGGGCCGCTGGTGATCTGGGTCTCAGTGCGGACGGATTTGGCCACGCGAAAGGCATGTTGAAAAAGCTTATGGAGCGAACGCGTTGCAGCTCCCGCCTCAGCAGCCACCGAATAGGCTTTCTTCACTTGTCCTAGAATTTCGGTCTCACCGATGACCATGGAGTCAAGCCCGCTCGCCACACGGAAAAGATGCCGTACAGCCTCGGGATTCACCAAATGATAGAGAGGTGCCTCAAGCCCAGTACGCTCCGAAAGGATACCACGAAAGCCATCCAAGGCGCGAAGAGGGCAGAGACTGGAGGCATAGAGTTCGACGCGATTGCAGGTCGAGAGCATGACGGCACCGGAGACCCCATCAATGGAGCGCAGACGGCCAAGCATCTCGGTCATCTCCGATTCCGGCACGGCAAAGCGTTCCCTCACATCAAGGTGAGCGGTGCGATGATTGATTCCGGCACAGAGGATATTCATCTCAGGGATTAGGCAGAGAAAGATGCTGGATGATCGGAAGCAGGAGGAGGGCTACGAGGAAATTCCCAGCGGCGGCCAAGGCAAAACGGCGGCCTGTGAGCAGACTGAGTTGCGCTCCGATCAGGACGATGAAATAGATCAGCCAGATCAGAAGCGCAAACCAGAGCTTCGCTCCTGCTACGATGATATGAGCGATCATCCCTGCGGCGAAGCTCAAGGAGAGCAACACAAATCCTGCCCAGAGAATCTGGAGCGTGGCCTCCGAGAGAATATGGATCGGAGGAAGATGATGAAAGATCGGCGCAGGGCGTTGGGATTTGAGTTCTCGCTCCTGAACAAGAAACATCAGCCCTGCAATTCCTCCAAGCCCGAAGGCTCCGAAAGCAATCAGCGAGAGCGCGGCATGCGTCTCCACCCAAGCATTGAGGTGAGGATGAATCACCGGAGGAGTCTGTGGCAGGAGCAGAGCCACCAACTGAAGCAGGAGCACAAGTGGTGCTGTGAAGGCTCCCATGAGCGAGAGGCGGTAGGCAGGGCCGACCACGAGGTAGAGCAAGGCCATTGACCAACCGAGAAAGATTAGCGTCTCGGAGAGTGTCCCAAGAGGACAGGCGTGTTCGGCAGCTCCACGCAGGGAGAGATACCAACCTTGCGCTGCCATGCCGAGAGCCATCGTGAGAAAATTAAAGCGTCCCGGCTGAAAGCGTCCCGCCCCCAAGGCAAAAAGCGTATGCCCGAAACTGAAGAGATAGCAGAGTGTCGAGGCCAGCAGGGCGAGGCGTTCCATGTCGGATCAGGCAGCACTCCCTGCGTTGACCATATCACGGGAACTTTTTCGTTCGACCAACGCGTAGGCATTGTGATTGTGAATTGATTCGAAATTCTCCGCCTCGACGCGATACCAGAGAATGTTGAGATCGCGCTCAGCCCGCTCCGCGACATTCCGCACAAGATCTTCGACAAAGACAGGATTGGCATAGGCCCGTTCGGTAACAAATTTCTCATCAGGTCGCTTGAGCAGGCTGTAGAGCTCGGAACTTGCTGAGTCCTCCACCAGCCGGATCATCTCCTCAATCCACATCGGCTTGGTGCAGCGCACGGCAAACGAGACATGCCCTCGTTGATTATGCGCCCCCGATTCGCTGATCGCCTTGGAACAGGGACAGAGTGTCGTGACAGGAACGATCACCGTGACGATGAAATCAACCTTTCCCTTCGGTCCCCCCGCCAATGTCGCATTGAAACTCACCGTGTAATCAAGCAGGCCGATAGCACCGGTGACGGGAGCCGGTTTTTCCAGAAAGTAGGGAAACTCAAAATCGACATGGGCCTGATCGCTCTCCAACCGTTCCGTAAGCTGCACGAGAATATTGCGGATGTTGCGGACATGGAGCACGGGGCCGTGAGAGTTCAGCACCTCCACAAAGCGGCTCATGTGCGTCCCTTTGAAATGGTGGGGAAGATCGACCGTAAGCTGCACCTTAGCGATTGTCGCCTGCTCACTGTGATTCTTATCCCGCACGCGGATTGGGTAGCGGAGATCCTTCACCCCGACACGATCAATAGGAATCTGCCTATCATCGGGCAGACTCTGTGTGTCGGAAAGGGTGGTATCGGTGGACATGAGGATTTGTAACCCTACAGCCTCATGGCTTGGGGCTGAAGCCTAAAACAGCTCATGCCCCAGAACGCTAAGGCAGTAGAGAGCGGCTGTTTCCGTGCGAAGCACGATAGGACCGAGCGTCACGGGAAGAGCACCAGCAGCGCAAAACTGTTCTGTCTCGGAAAGCGTGAAATCCCCTTCGGGGCCTATCAGAATGAGCACGCTTTCAGGAAGTGTTCCTCTTTTCTTTTGTGCCCCCGTTAGGACTTCTTTGATCGGTCGCGAGTCAGGCTGAAGCGAGGCAATCAGCATCAGATCAACCTTGGGCAAATGCCTGAGGAACTCTTTCATCGTCTGTGGCATCTCGACTTGAGGCATCCAATTTTGACCGCACTGCTTGCAGGCTTCGATGGCGATGGACTGCCAGCGTTCCTGTTTTTTCCTGGCATCCTCGACATCCTCAATTCTCACGATGGTGCGTTCGGTAAGAAGGGGATAAATCGCCGAAGCTCCTAGTTCCACCGCTTTCTGAATCACAAGATCCATATTCTTCCCCTTAGGTACGGCCTGGGCGAGTGTGATGGCGCAACGCGGTTTTTGCGTTGTCTTACGGGAGCCAATGGAAAGCTGCGTCTGCCTGCGATTCACCTCAACGATTTCTGCAACGGCTTCATTTCCCTGACCATCAAAGATCAGCACTTCCTCCCCTACCCCAAGCCGCAAGACATCAGCACAGTGATGCGAATCAGCAGGATCAAGTGCAGGCCTCTCCTCCTGCCAATGAGCTGGCGCGAGATAGAAGCGATGCGTGGACATGGAAAAAATCTCAAAAACCTACGCTTTCCAAGTTTTGAAATGAGCCTCCACCGCCTCTTTCCAATGCCGTGGAGTAATCCCCGTGGCTTTGGTAAATTTCCCTGTATCGAGAGAAGTATGTGGCGGGCGCACTGCAATGAAGGCTTTCATATCGGCAAGCGTCAGCGGGGCCACAGTCGTCGTCAGAACCGGGATGCCATTTTGTTTCGCGCACTCCAGAGCATATTCGCCGTAGTCGCGCCAGGAGCAGGAGCCGCTGTTGCAGAGATGGTAGATACCGCCGACAAAATCAGGTTTGAGAAAAGCCTCTAACCAATAGGCAAGATCCTCAGTATAGGCTGGCGAGGAGGTTTTGTCATGGACTGCTGCGGCCTCGGAATTCGTCAAAGCACGACGCACAATGGCATCGACGAAGCTCGGCTTGTCTGGCCCAAAAACCCAGGAGACACGCACGACGCAATGGGAGGGAGATGCTGCCAGCACTTCGTGATCCCCAGCGAGCTTGGAGGTCCCATAATGACTGAGCGGATGGGCTTCGTCCTCCTCGGTGTAGGGGCGATCTAAAAGGCCGTCAAAGACATAGTCGGTGCCGATGTGAATCAGGCGAGTACCCCGTGCGGCACAGAGGCGGGCAATGCGACCTGGAGCCGCAGCATTGATCCCGTGAGCCATCTCAGGATCGCGTTCGCACCCATCGACATCAGTGGCGGCAGCGGAATTCATCACAACATCTCCAGCACCAAATTCATAGGCAGCCAGTCCCGCCTCAGCCTTGGCCGAATCAGAAAGATCGACCTCAGCACGGGTCAGAGCGATCACTTCGACATCAGGAAGATTTTTCCAACGACGAGTAAGAGCGGAGCCAAGACGACCATTGGAGCCAAGGATGAGAATTTTCATCGCAGCGGAATAGCATTTGGTTGGCGAGAAGTCGATGGAAACGCATTAAGCGACCGTGTAATTTTGACACAGACAAGCGAGACATATTGACTCAAAAATGGTGCCGCTCGGAGTTTTATCAGAGAAAAAGGTGAGGCATATTCTTTGCTGAAGAGTTCTTGGAAGCGAAAACATTCCCTTCCCCAAACCTCTCTGCACAGCGGAAGAGATCCGTTTGGAATCCTGACCGCTGTCATGAAAACAAGTAACAGAACCAATGAATACAATCGCAAGATGGAATCCCACAAGGGATCTGAACGAAATCCACAATCGCCTCTCCAGTGCGTTGGGTCTTCCGACTTTTCGCAAAGATGAGGGCAAGGAACTGATGACCATCACAGAGTGGGCTCCGGCTGTCGATATTGCCGAAGATGACAAGGAGTATCTTGTCAAAGCGGAATTGCCGGAAGTCCGCAAAGAGGATGTGCGGGTCACGGTGGAAAACGGCCTTCTCTCCATCTCAGGAGAAAGGAAGTTCGAGAAAGAGGAGAAAGGTAAGAAATACCATCGTGTTGAACGATCTTACGGAAACTTCGTCCGCAGCTTCACCCTACCGGACGATGCTGATGCGGACAAAGTGGAGGCAAAGTTCAGCGATGGCCTGCTCAGAGTCCATGTCGCCAAGAGCGAAGCGGCCAAGCCCAAGCAAATCGAGGTCAAGATTGCATAAGGCTGGATCACTCCATATCTGGAGGGAAGGCGGGTTCATCCCCGCCTTCCAAGGGCCTGCCCCGAGAATCAATACCAGGGGCAGGGGTTGCGAACCCACTCGCTATCTCTCGCAGATTATGGTAATGAAAAGGAAATCATGCCATCTGCTCTCCCTATGAACTCGTTAACCAATACTTTCCTTCGTTTTGCCTGCATAGTTGCCTTCCTCTCCTCAGGACTGAGCCAGCCACTTCTCGCGCTGAATCCTGGATCGGGCGGGCAAGATACCTTTGCCAACGCTGCGACCGATCCACGCCGCATCTCACCAGATGCTGCGCTCGTAGCACTGAAGGAAGGAAATCATCGTTTTGCAACCAGTCAGGTTATCGATCACAAGGATAATTTCAAACGGGTGGCGGCTACGACCAATGGCCAGCATCCCATCGCCAGCGTCATCGGATGTGCCGATAGCCGTACGCCGCCAGAGGTGATCTTCGACCTCGGCCTCGGCGAGCTTTTTGTCTGCCGTGTGGCTGGAGTTGCTTCGGGAGTCAATGATGTAGCGAGCTTGGAATACGGGGCAGAACATCTCGGCGTGCCGCTTATTGTTGTTCTCGGCCATACGAATTGCGGAGCTATGAAAGCCGCCATTGCCGATCAGCCGTTGCCTGGCTCCCTCCCCCATCTAATGGACGCGATCCGTCCTGCAGTCGCCCGCGCCCGCGCAACCAACCCTCATGATAATGCCAACACACTGCTCGCTGATGCCACGAAGGAAATGGTCTTGGGTGAAATCAAGACTCTGGAAAAGAGCCCCGTCCTTCACGAACTCATCCATGAGGGAAAGCTCAAGATCGTCGGAGCCATCTACAGCGTAAAAAATGGCAAAGTGACCTGGCTCTAAGCAGCCGTTGACTTTTGATTCTAGGAATTCTGACCTCCTTTGGACTTGGGTTTTTCTACTTCATCGGAGCCATTCCAGGTGGCGTGGCGGCCCACGCCCCCCTCTGGGCGGCGGCAGTGGCGGCATGGTTTGGTTACTCTCTTGGTGGAACTGTCATACTGGCCGGAGGTGTTCCTCTGCGTTCTTGGATCACGAGTAAACTAAAAATCGACTTCCATCCAGATCCTACAAAACTCTTCTGGAGAGTCTGGGATCGCTTTGGACTCTGGGGACTCTGCCTGGTAGCTCCCGTCACCATAGGCCCGCAGGCCACGGCGGTCATTGCACTCGCTCTCGGGGAATCTCCCCGTCGCATTCAGATCGCCATTTCGCTTGGAATTATTCCTTGGGTAATCCTCTCCGCATTTCTCACTTCAGCAGGAATGCACGCTCTGAAATAATGAGTCACTGAGAACTCAATGAGTAGAAATCTTTTTGGATCTGGCATTACTCCACTACGACAGCCGGAATTTCGCGATCTCTGGATTGCCAATTTTCTTTCCAATCTCGGGACGATCATGCACTCGGCTGCCGCTGCCTGGTTGATGACAACGCTGACTCATTCCCCACTCCTCATCGGTCTGGTGCAGACGGCGGCGAGTCTTCCTGCCTTCCTTTTTGGTATTGCGGGAGGTGTGCTGACTGATCTGGTAGATCGGCGACGACTTCTAGTATTTGCCCAGCTCTGGATGATGGCGATGGCGGCACTCATGGCGGTGATGGCTTGGAATGGTCATCTGCGTCCGCGGCAGCTGCTGATATTACTGCTCTTGCTTGGCCTCGGCTCGGCAATCCATGTGCCGGGATGGCAGACCTTGCTTCAAGATCTGGTGACCCGCGACAAAGCCGCTGCTGCCGTCTCGCTCAATAGCATCGGCTTCAATCTGGCCCGTTCTATCGGTCCCGCTCTAGGTGGATTTCTCGTGGGAGCACTCGGGGCAGCACCGGTCTTTGCCTTGAATGCCTTTTCCTTTTTTGCCGTGCTGGTTGGGCTCCGGCGAGTTCCGGCTCATCTTATTCCCCCCTCGAAGGGAAAGGCTACTCCCAGAGCCATACTACAATCCCTGAGCGAAGGATGGAATTTTCTGCGTGAGTCGCCGCTCCTTGGGGGCATCCTGCTTCGTTGCTCCTATTTCATGATGACTGGATCGGGAGTTCTCGCCCTACTTCCTGTCGTCGCCCGAGATCATCTCGGAACGGGAGCTTCCGGTTACGGCCTGCTACTGAGCGCATTCGGCATCGGCTCCGTCATAGGGGCTCTTTTCATTCCAAGCCTACAAAAAAAATTGGCCATTGATACGATGGTAGGAACGGCCCAGGTGATGTTTGCGTTATGTGTCGTGGTCGTAGGCATCGGCAGGAGTGTCCACCTTGTGGGGTCGGCGATGCTACTTGCAGGCTTCTCTTGGATCGTGGTTGCTGTGAATCACAATGTCTCCGTACAGATGTGTTCCCCTGATTGGATTAGAGGAAGGACGATCTCCATCTATTTTCTCGTTTTCCAAGGGTCTCTTGCCCTCGGGAGCTGGATCACTGGCTGGGTAGCAGATCAAGCCGGAGTCGCCATGAGTGTCTCGCTCGGCGGCATTCTCTGCGGCTGCGGTCTCCTGCTGATTCCTTGGTTCCCCTTAACAAGAAAAGAACCACGCTCGACAACGACTACGCCCTCTTAATCTCGTTCTTCTCATCGAGAACGATAACCGAAGGTTTGTGAACTGCCACTTCGTGCTCATCCAGCAAGGCATACGACATGATCGTCAGGCGATCGCCGATCTTGCCAAGAAACGCCGTGGCTCCATTCAATTCGATAGCACCCGATCCGTGTGGGCCGTAGATGACATAAGTCTCAAAGCGTTCACCATTCCCCATATTTCCCACGAGGATTTTCTCATAAGGAAGAAGTCCGACGCGTTGGGCGAGGTCGGAGGCAATGGTAAGGCTTCCTTCATAATCCACCGAGGCACCGGTTACAACGGCGCGATGGATCTTGGATTTGAGCAGGCAAATAGTCATCGTGCAGCCTCTACACCTACGATAGGATGCCCCTCCGTGCCAGTTTTTTTACCAGCGAGCTGCTGAAGCGAGATCTCTAAACAGGAACCGCCTCAGGAGGAAGCTCCTCCACGGCTGGGCGTGGGGTCGGAATTGCCACCGTCGAATCAAATGTCCCAGTATGATCGAGAACGCGCAGGAGTTCACCCGAAGGGGAGAACTGAAGGAGCTTGAGTTGCCCGTCATCTTCTTCGATAAGAGCCGTAAGACTCTCCACCCAATCACCGGTATTATAATAATCGAGATCCTTGATCTTGCGCATCGCTGCCGTATGAATATGGCCGCAGATGATCCCCTGGGCTCCTTCGTCGGCAGCAAAACGAACCATGGACTCCTCAAAGCTGCCGATGAAATTCACCACATTCTTCACGCTACTTTTCACATAGGCACTGAGCGACCAGTGACCACGCCCCAGCAGACGACGAAAGAAATTCACTGGAGTATTAAGATGAAGTAAGAGCTGGTAGCCAATATCTCCAACATGGGCAAGCCATCCGATATTCTGCACGACGGTGTCGAGTTCGTGACCATGAACGACCAGCAGACGATGGCCATCTGGAGTAATATGAATGGCGCGGGTCTGGATATGAACATTGGCATAATCTCCGACAAAGTCGGTGATCCGCTCATCATGATTGCCTGGAATGTAGATGATCTTGGAACCCTTGCGTCCTTTTCGGAGAATTTTCTGAATGACATCGCTCTGCTCTTGAGTCCAGAACACACCTCGCTTCATGGCCCAGATGTCAATCAGATCGCCAACCACATACAGCGTGTCACAGTCGAAGGTTCTCAGGAAGCCAAGCAATGCCGCCGCCTGGCTTCCGCGAGTCCCAAGATGGACATCGGAAATCCATACACTCCTGTAGTGATGTATCATCTCTTCATGCACAATATCTTGTGTAGCCGTTCTCGATGATTTCTCCAACACATCCAATGTGACAATTTCGTAACATTCGCAGAGCCGTCAATTTTTGACGAAGGTAGGTTGCCCCATCCTCATTTCTCATGGCATACTTATGGGATGTCTCGATTTATGGTGAAAAACACCGAAGCTGCTCCCTTCTCCGAAGAACTGCTCTGGTATTGTGTGAGAGCCAAGCCCAAGCAGGAGGGAGTGACAACGCGTCTGCTGCGGCAGGAGCTGGGGCTGGAGGTTTTCTGTCCCAAGATTCGGTTCAAACGCGCCCGCTCCACAGGAGTTGCCTGGGTGAATGAAGCAATGTTCCCCGGCTATCTCTTTGCGCGATTTGTCTATCCACCACTCTACCGACGGATCGCTGCCACGAGCGGCGTTGCCAAAATCCTCAGTTTCGGCGGTCGCCCCTGCGTGATAGCCGAATCTATTATCGCCGATCTGCGCCTCCATGTTGCCGATGGGGAGACAGTAGAAATCCACTCCGACATCAAGGAAGGCGAAGAAGTCAAAGTCATCGACGGCCCATTCCTTGGCATCCGAGCTTTGGTCACCCGTATCCTCCCCGCACGCGACCGCGTGGCAATCCTGCTCAGTATGCTGGGACAGGAACGCGAGGTGGAGGTCTCCGCAACCGCCGTACTTCCCGATGTCCGGCATCCTCTGGCAGAATAATTGACCAAGGCATTAAACCAACATTTTCTTAATGCTTATGAAATACCTTGTTCATGATGCGCCATTCTCCTTCTATTTTGAGCAAGGTGAATAAATCGGTGAAGCGATAGCCTGTCCAATTTTCGATTTCCAAGCGGACAACAGCGACCGTTTCGGCAATGTCCACATTGGTAATTCGCGCTTTGATCTCAGGAGCTGGGCCATTCGCGTCATCCCAATCGAAGAGTTTTTGAATCGGCCCATTGAATGGTTCTCCATCAAAAAATCCAAAGATGTAGGCATCCGGATGAAAGACCTTCTTCATCGGTGCCGAATTTCCGATTCGCGCAGCCTCGATATAACCACCGATCACAGCGCATACCGCATCATACTCGCTGATAGATTCGCTCATATCACCATGCTGTTTAAAAATAATATGAGGTCAAGGGCTTTCATGGATTCAAGCAATTGAAAAGTTTTACCATTATTGCAAAAAACTTTTGCCTCTCGGAACTCGACATATTTCCGCACCACCAGCCATTCTTTCACGATGAAAATTCTCGTGATTGGATCAGGTGGTCGTGAGCATGCACTGCTCTGGAAGCTCTCTCAAAGCCCCCGCATCTCAGAGCTTCTCTGCGCTCCAGGGAATGCAGGCACCGCTCAGATTGCGACGAATCATTCCGTGGCAGCGACAGATTTTCCGGGACTCCTGGCTCTGGCAAAATCGGAGCAAGTCGATCTCACAATCGTCGGCCCCGATGATCCTCTTGCTACGGGAATTGTCGATCTCTTCCAGGCGGAAGGATTGCGTATCTTCGGCCCCTGTGCTGCTGCTGCACGACTGGAATCCTCGAAGTCGTTTGCCAAGGAATTCATGGTGCGCCACGGCATTCCAACCGCTGCTTCTGAAACCTTCACCGATGCCGAGAGTGCCACGGCATACTGCGCCACAGCCCGCTATCCCCTCGTTGTCAAAGCTGACGGACTTGCCCTTGGCAAGGGGGTGGTGATTGCGGAGACTCAGACCGAGGCCGAGGCGGCGATTCACGCGTCGATGGTAGAGAAGGTTTTTGGTGAGGCTGGTTCCATCGTGGTCATTGAAGAATTCCTCACCGGTCCCGAGTGTTCTCTTCACGCACTCGTTGATGGAAGGAATTACAATCTCTTCCCCGATGCGAAGGATCACAAACGGGCCCTAGATGGCGACCAAGGACTCAATACCGGAGGCATGGGAACTATTAGCCCATCACGCGTCATGAATGACTCCCTGATCGAGCGAGCGAAAAAAGAAATCCTCGATCCCTTTGTTACCGGTCTTGCTGCTGAGGGACTACCGTTTCAGGGGATGCTTTTCCCTGGGCTGATGCTGACTCCACAAGGAGCGAAGGTGTTGGAATTCAACTGCCGCTTCGGTGATCCTGAGACACAAGTGCTGATGCGTCGCCTCAAGAGCGATCTTCTCGATCTGATCGAGGCGACCATCGATGGAAAACTTTCCTCTATGAAACCAGTCTGGGAGAGCCGTGCAGCAGCTTGCATCGTCCTCGCCTCAGGTGGCTACCCAGGGCCGATTAAAAAAGGGAAAGTCATCACGGGAATTGATGAGGCCAACGCCGATCCTGATGTGGTTGTCTTTCATGCAGGGACGGCACTCAAGAACGGCGAGATCGTAACAAATGGAGGGCGCGTCCTTGGCATCACAGGACTCGGAGAAACGCTCGAAGAGGCTCGATCAAAAGCCTACGCCGCAGCTGACAAAATTAACTTCGAAGGAAAGCAGCTTCGGCACGACATCGGAGCGTAGAGATGCTGGCCTCCGGCGATCAAGGTAGCTCCGGCCCTTCTGCCTTGTAATCGCAATGCCAGAGGCTTTGCTGAAAGTGAGCCACCGAGGCATCCTCTTCATGATCGTCATCGCCGAAGCAACGAGAGAGCTGCGCCCCGCACTGCAACCAGTAGAGAACCATTAGCAGGATCATCCATTTCCGATAGTGCCAGAGGGCAAAGGTCAAACCAGGGAGCACAATCAGATACCAGCTCATGATCCAGGCCGCGCTCTTGAGAAGTAGCCAGAAAGAAAGAACCGGCATAGCCTGTGAAAGCTTTTGGAAGAAATTGTTATTTTTCCCACGAGCCAGAAAGAGAGCCAGTACAGCAAGCGAAGCAAGGCTCAAGACTCCATCCCAGAGGATTCGCGAATAGGAGCAGCCATCGAAATGCGCCATCGCACTCATGCTACAAGAGATGGGCCAATAAAAGGGATTCAACAAATTAGCTTGGCTCTGAAGCGGGAGAAACCAGAGATCAGGCCGCCAACAATAGAAAGGAAGAAAGGGAAGAAATGCTGCACCGAATCCAAGCACAAAGCATTTCCCTACCATGAAGCGTTCCGGCGACCTGCGGTTCCAGATCTCAAAGAGCAGATAGGGAGCGAGGAGAATCGCCAGTTGCTTGGTCTGCAATGCCAGCAGGAAGAGCCCCCCTGCGACGATCCAACGAGCGTTGCGCATGGAGAGAATTGTGAGAACAAGCAAGAGCGAGACCAGACTCTCATATTGTCCTTCATGCGAAGTGTACCAGACGCTGACTGGAGCGGAGAAAACGAGAAGCCCAGCCCACCAGGAAGAAACTCGTCCGATCAAGATCGCCGAAGCGAGATCGCAGAGCGTGAGCGTGAGCTTCACCCAGAAGAGCCCAATTCCAAGCGTTCCGAAAAAGGAAAAGTAGAGGAGCGCAACTGGCGGATAAATATAGCCTTGTTCACTCCAGAACTGAGACCAAAACTCGCTTGAGAACTGCTCGGGCTTGAGCCAATAAAAGGCCGCTGGATTTTCCCAAAAATGCGAAGTAAACCCAAGATGCCGGTAGAGATCCGAGCTGTCATCTGGTGCCAAGGTGCAAAAAATGAGCCGCAGCAGAAAGGTCAATCCCATGAGCAAAATGGGAAGACTCTCTGATTTCATGAGGAACGGGACGACACGCACCCTGTCGGAAATCTTGGAAGAAGGAATGAGTTCTAGCATTACGGGCATGAGAGACTCCTTGGAGTGAGTGTTCCTTCACAAGCATAAATCAGACCATCTGGCTGATTTAACTCAGTGTGCGTCCGTCGGAGATTTCTTGCCGCAGCAGTCTGGTTACGATTCAATCAGCGTTTCCTTAAATCATATGGCGGATTCGATACTCACTTTTGGCCTTCCCTCCGGCAGTCTCATGGAGGCAACCCTCTCGCTCTTCCAACGAGCAGGTTTTTCCATTTCTGGAACCAGCCGTTCCTACCGTCCAACGGTCGATGATTCCGAGCTGCGCTTGCGGATGCTTCGCGCCCAGGAAATCAGCCGCTATGTTGAAGGAGGTTTCCTTGATTGCGGAATCACGGGCCGTGACTGGGTTGAGGAAAACGGCTCAGATGTCGAAATTCTCGCTGAGCTTCCCTACAGCAAAGCCACTGCCAATCCGACGCGTTGGGTCATCGCCGTTCCCGAAGATTCACCGTATCAATCCGTGAAGGATCTCGAAGGCAAGCGCGTCGCCACGGAAGCTGTCGGCCTCACACGCCGTTATTTTGAAAGCAAAGGAGTGAAGGCAGAGCTGGAATTCTCCTGGGGTGCTACCGAGGTAAAAGTCCCTGACCTTGTCGATGCCATCGTCGATATTACCGAGACGGGCTCTTCCTTGCGCGCCAACAAGCTTCGCATCCTCGAAACCATTATCGAGTCATATCCTGTCTTCATCGCAGGCAAGGCCGCTTATGCCGATGCGTGGAAGCGCGGGAAGATGGAACGCATTGCACTTCTGCTCGTCGGTGCGCTCACCGCCCGCGACAAGGTCGGATTAAAAATGAATCTTCCGCGCATAAAATTGCAGAATCTTCTTGAGGCATTGCCTGCTCTCCGCAATCCTACAGTTTCGCCTTTGGCCCAAAACGACTGGGTGGCTGTGGAGACTGTCATCGACGAGAAAATCGTCAGGGAGATCATACCGCAACTGAAGTCACTCGGAGCCGAAGGAATTATCGAATACCCCCTGAACAAAGTCGTCTATTAATTTTTAGACTTCTCTTACACTAGCACCGCACAAATACATCTCCGATGGGATCCATTAAAAAGAAACGCAAAGCAAAAATCGCAAAGCATAAGCGCCGCAAGCGCATGAAGCTCAATCGCCACAAGAAGCGTCTGCGTTATAAGTCGTAAGACAAGTTAGGGCCTCCTTTTCCGGGGGTAATCCTCTCTCTACGAGGCTTTCATAGCCTCTCAAATCTACGGAGCCCCCATATGGATGGGGGCTTCTTTGGCTATGTGCGTTCTTCGTTTCGCACAGAATCTCATCCTGTCATGGCGTAATGCTTCCTCCATGAGGGATCAGTACCTGTCTTAGAAGCAAGGGCAAAGTTGGGATTTTTTAGCAACTAAAGCAAAGCTCACTCACGGTGTGATTAACGATGTTGAGTGGAGTGCTTTGTTCGATTCTTCTTTCGTTTTGTCAGTTGAAAGGGGGCAATCCCATAATATCACTTGTTTTTCAGACCAGTGAGGGCAATCCGCGCATTGCTTCAAAATCATTCTCTTCCATGAGTTCCTAGCGTAACGGATACGAGCCAACGGCTGAACTAGCAATTTCGGAAAATTTTTCCGCCTCACCCCCACTCCGCCAAAATTTGACAATTTTTGGCGTTGAGGTAGTTTCGTTACATGAATGTCTCTTTAACCACTGAGATGGAGGAGTGGGTGCAGCGCAAGGTCGGAACCGGTCTCTACACTTCGGCAAGCGAGGTGGTGCGTGAAGCCATTCGAGCACTCTATGAAAAGGAGACGCGAAAGAGCACTCGGCTTGCGAATCTCAGGGAGGCCGTTGCGATCGGGATTCAGTCTGCGGATTCAGGCAATCTTAAAGCCTGGGATGGCACCCTTCAACAGGAAGTGAAGACTCTTGGACGGGCACGCAAATGGAGCAGCGGGAAAAAAGCTGCATGAAACTCCGAATTTCGGAGCAGGTGAAAGAAGATCTGATTGACCTTTGGGAATATATCGCTGTTCACGACGAACTGGCTGCCGACAGATACTTGGACTCTGTCTTTGAACGCGCAGGGGAGCTGTGCATACATCCAGAGATAGGGCGACCAAGGCCGGAGGTTCATACCAAAGTGCGTTCCCTCCTCTGCCGCAATCATCTGATATTTTACCGAATACGAACGGAAACCATCGAAGTGCTTCGTATCCTACACGGAAGCATGGATCTCCCGAATCAGGATTACGAAGAGGAATAATAACCCTTGATATTAAAAACCCAGGTTAGTTTTTTGGAGTACTCTCCTTGGTCTCAAGCAACTTTGACACAGCGATCTCGTTCAGCGTGACGGGGTTCTGCTTGAGAAGTTGTGCGAGGTAGGCCTTGCTGATTTGCTGGGCACGGGCTTTGCGAAGTTCGTTGGTCAAGGGGACTTTGACCTCATCGAGTGTCGCAATGTAGGGTTCTTTGGTCTCGGTGAGTTTCAAAATATGCCAGCCGTCGCTTGTCTTGATGGCATCAGTGATGGAGCCTTTGGAAAGGGTCATGACCTGCGTGCGAATCTCAGGTTGAATCTGAGTCTCAGCCAGCCAGCCAAGATCTCCGCCGCGTTGGGAGCTTGCAGCCTCATCGCTCTGCGTCTTGGCGACAGCAGCAAAATCTCCTGCTTTGAGTGCCTTCTTTATGGAGGCGAGTTTCGTCTTGGCACTCTCCTCAGCGGTAGCGTCAGCATTCTTGGGAAGAGCAATGAAGATCTGTGAGAGGTGATACTGACGAGGAACCTGAAGGGCATTGTTTTTCTTCAGGGTCTCGTAAGCTGTCTCGAGATCGGCCTGGGAGGGAAAATCAGCGGGAGGTGTTGCCAGCGTCTGAAGGTAAGACTGAGTGATGGCCTGCTGGCGGATGCGATCAAGTTCGGCGATCACTAAAGGCTGCTGATCCCATTTCTTGGCAAGAGCCTCTTTATACACAAGCTGCTGGACGATGTAGGTGCGGACGAGTTCATTGAGCGCGGCGGGATCGTGGGCCAAGGCGAGCTGGTCGCGCACGGGGAGCTTCTCAAGCAGAGGCTTGATGTCCTCAGCCTTGACCTCGCTATCTCCGACTTGAGCGATCACCGTGGCATCAGCAGCATGGGAAGAAGGCGAGAGTCCAGTAACACCGAGAAAAGCGAGTGAGAGGATGGGAAAAAGTTTGCGTGTCATAATTGTTTAATAGGAAAGGAGAAGATTGTGTGAGAAGTCGTGATAATCAATCGGTTTTTTTTGGACTTCCAGCCTCATCATGCTTGATGGTCTGGTCGGTGAGCTTGTTTTGATAATCTTGCACGAGGTTCTGGAACTTGACTTTCATTATACCGACAAAGGGCTCGCGGGCTGCGATAGCCGTGCCGAGTCCAAAGTTGGCATAACGGTCGAGCACTTCGTTGGCCAGGCGATACATCTCGGCATTCTTGACCTGCTGATCCTCGATGCGGCGGTCTAGCACGATAATCTTGGAAGCGAGTTCAGCCCGCTTGCCTTCAGTTGCCTTGGCATATTCAGCGAGCTTGGCATAGCCGAATTTCCATTTGGCGAGAGAGTCGCTCAGATGGGCAATTTGCATATCATCTGCCGCCAGCCGTGTCTTCTGATCCTCAATAGTCTGATCGTCGGCATGTTTCTGAGAGGTTGTTTTCTTTGTCAGATCATCAAGCTTTCCCTGAAGCTCTTTGAGCTGCTCTTCATCGTCAGATTGAGCCGCCTGGGCAATGGCCAGCTTGGCATTAGCATCACGCAGCTGGATCATAGAGTTGCGCAGGGATTCGCGCATTTTCTGCTCGGCAGCGGTTGGTTTATCCGAGGCATGGAGAAGTGGCACTACAAGAAGTAGCGCAATCAGGAAAAGGGGCGTAGGTCTCATGGATTTCAGGATTAGGTTGAGCTGTGTTGCAGAGTATTTCGGTTAGAAGCGAGAGTTGATGTCGATTTGGATAATGTCGGATTTGTATTGAGGGCCAGCAATGCCATCGGCATTGAGCCAGCGTGCAGCGATGAACACATTGCGTGAAAGTGCAAGACTGCCACCGATGGCATAGCCTTTCAGATTGGTACCGCCGCCGCCGAAATCGGAATCGCAGAAACCATCAATGACGGCATCGGATTCGACATAGCGATAACTGACACCGAAGTCCCAATCCCAGCGTTTTTGCAAGGCTCCCGAGCCGACCTTCAACTGGACGATCCAGGCTGTATTGCCGCCGCCATAGGAACCATTGCCACTGGAGTTATTGATCGGGCCTTGAAGCTGCGGAGGGCCGTTGTTGACGACATTGTTGTAGTTCCAGGCAAGGTTGTCATCCCACTCTCCTGAGACAGAAACGATGAAAGGCTCCCAGTGGCGATACTCAAGTCGTGCGTTGGCCGAGAGAACATGGAACGGGGTAGCAAGACCGAAATACTGATATTGGTTTTGTGTTCCGTAGCTATTATCGACAGTCGCAGGAATGTTGCGCAGGGCAATGTAGGTATTGCCTCGTTGGGCAAAGGAGGGACGGCTGTCATCGGTGCTAAACTGATCAGCAGCACTGTAGGCCACCTGGGGCGAGGAGACCTGGCCCTCCACATTCTGGAAGTAGTAATAACCAACGGCACTCTTGAAGGCGATATCCTTGGTGATTTTCCAATCAATACCGAGCTGACCTGCGTAGAGGTATTTGTCATAGCTCGCATACTTGGGCTGCGTGGTGGAGGCGAAGTTGAGATCGGTGTTATAGACAGGGAAGATGCCACCAGTGATGAAGGGGGTGAAGCCTTTTGCGATCTTGTAGCGCGCCTGGGCAGCAATGCCATCAAAACCGATGTCATTGGCCCACATGATGGTCGTGGGAGTGAAGAAAGGATTGTCAAATCGCCCAAAGGTGATGGCGGCTAGCTTATCAGGCTCCGATCCGATCTCATACTTGAGGAAAGCTCGATCGAGCCAGATGGCGTAGCCGCTGAAGTTCCCTCCTTGTTGGCCATAAGTTCCTGTGGAACCTAGAGTTTGATTGGCAGAGACAGGCGATCCATTCTGACCCGTCCCAATACGGAATCCTGAGGTAAAGTTCTCACCCAGATTCATATCTGCTCCAAAGCGGAAGCGGAGCCTCAGACGATCGCGGTTGGAGGTTGTATTATAGGTAGGGTAGCCAATTGGGGTACTCTGATTTCCATTGGCTTGGGAGATATTGATCGGCGCACCTGTGTTGATCGAATTGAAGTTGAGAGTCTGAAGCGTATCGGTGGAGTTGCCAGAAGGATAATAATCTCCCTCGTAGCGAAAACGGAAATCAGAGAAGGGACGGAAGTTAGCCAGCCAGGATGGATAGTTCGGCGTGGCCCAGCCCTCGCTCTGTGCGGCGGCCATGACATCGCGTTTGATTTCATCGCGCATTTCTGTCTTCACGATCTCAGGGACATAGGAAACACTCACCGCTTCATCTGAGGAAGGTGGGGCTGCTGCCTCGACCGCTGTTTGCTGCGCCGCCGCAGCTTGTTGCACGGCTTGCTGTGTTGCTGCCGCCTGTTGCGCTGCAACCTGGGCATCCTTCTTGGCCTGGGCAATCAGATCGGCTGCATCCTCTTTACTCAGGACTCCGCGTTGCACAAGGCGATTGAGAAGATTCAGGGTGACATTCTCGGTGGGGGTCACGGGAGCAGGAGCACTCGCAGCCATCTTGTCGGCAGGCTGATTAAGATTCGGAGGCTCATCAACAGGAAGGTTTGGCATTGGCACGGAAGTTGGCCCTGAAGTTGGCTTGAGGCTGGAAGTTGGGGCTGCGTTTGTCGCTGAGACATTCGTCGATGCAGCAGTCGTCATTGAGGTCGTCGCGGTTTTGATCGTGCTGGACGAGGCTACAGCATCGGCAGCAGCGAGCAGAGATTGCGTGTCAGGAATCCCTGAAGCTGTAGCACTGGGGGCTGGTTCATTAGCAGTCGAGGATTCAGCAGCCTTGAGCTGGAAGGGAAGGAGGAGGATCAGGGCGAGGAGTGGGAGCAGGAGCGATTTCATGGTCTTAGGTGCTTAGGTCTTAGTGTCTAAAATATTGGGATGGTTTAATTCGGTCTTTAATTGGGGCGTTTGGCACTGAAGTGCATGACGATCGGCATCGGCATCCCTTCGGGGGGAGGCTCAGGCAAGGCCATATCAGCAAAAATTTCGCTCCTGATGGCGGCATCAAGTGCCGGATCACCTGTCGATTGGGCAAGCGAAACTCGGGTGACTTTCCCCGTCGAATCAGCCCAGAGGCGCACCTGGACATTCATAACGGCGGTTCGGGTTTTCTTATTGGTTCGCAGCACTTCGGCGACACTCCGCTGCACCTGGCCTGCGTAGTAGCCGTATTTGCTGCCGCCACCACCGCCACCGCCAAATCCTCCTGTGCCTCCACCGTTACCGATGCCGAGACCGGAAGCTCCGTCACCTTTGATGCTCGTTGTGATGGGAGCAGCCTCGGGGGCCTTCTCAGGTGGCTTCTCTGAGGGAGCTTTTTCCTGTTCAAACTTTTGCTCTTCCGGCTTTGGCGGCTCCACCTTCGGTGGCGGAGGCGGCGGTGGTGGCGGAGGAGGAGGC